>Ga0307378_10000261_pt1 | contig 98458 bp, 87 predicted proteins | sample UN1MG_FD_202238 | JGI IMG/M metagenome (GOLD analysis project Ga0307378, IMG submission 202238) | Soil microbial communities from Risofladan, Vaasa, Finland - UN-1 | ecosystem: Environmental > Terrestrial > Soil > Coastal area > Acid sulfate soil | place: Finland: Risofladan, Vaasa | collected...
GCGACTTTATTCCCACATTTACCGGACCGCTGGGTTTACCTACCCACATTGAGAAATTTGGCACCGTTGTCTGTGTGGCTGGGGGATTTGCGGTGGCTACTATCAGACCTATCGCCAGGGCGATGAGGGAGAAAGGAAACCGGGTCATCTCTATTATGGGAGCACGGAGTAAAGACCTTATCTTCTGGGAGGATGAACTACGCAGCGTCAGTGACCAGCTGATAGTTACTACTGACGACGGTTCTTACGGACGCAAGGGGCTGGTAACCGAGCCGCTGAAAGAACTGCTGGAAGGTGACGAAAAGATTGACCGGGTGATTGCTATCGGTCCCAGTATTATGATGAAATTCTGCACCAAAACCACCGAGCCATTTGGGGTTAAGACTATCGTTAGCCTGAACCCGATAATGGTTGACGGCACGGGGATGTGTGGATGCTGCCGGGTATCGGTGGGGGGTGTCACCAAGTTTGCCTGTGTGGACGGCCCCGATTTTGACGGGCACAAGGTAGACTGGGATTTGCTTCTGGCTCGCCAGCGTATTTATCTTGACGAGGAGAAGCTTTCTCTGGAACAGTGGCGGAATTCAATGCGGAGTTAGTTCTTAGATTGAGAGTGGTGAGATATGGCAAAACTTAACCTAAACCGGACTCCGATGCCGAGGCAGGACCCCAGGAAGCGGGGTAAGAATTTCAATGAGGTTGCCCTGGGCTATGGTATGGAGCAGGCTAAAGCCGAGGCAGACCGCTGTATCCAGTGTCCCAAACGCCCCTGTGTGGGAGGCTGCCCGGTGGGGATAGAGATTCCCGATTTTATCCTCGCCTTACGGGAAGGCAATATGCCGGAAGCAGTAAGAGTACTTAAGGATAAGAATGCCCTGCCCGGTGTCTGCGGTCGTGTCTGCCCTCAGGAGGTGCAGTGTGAAGCGGCATGTATTCTAGCCAAAAAGGGAGCACCGGTGGCTATCGGTCGTCTGGAGCGATTTGTGGCTGACTGGGAGCGGGCTAATGTGAAATCGGCAGGTTCGGCGATAGCTAATCCCAAGCCAACGGGTAAGCGGGTGGCGATAGTTGGCTCCGGACCGGCAGGACTGACCGCCGCCGCTGAGTTAGCCAGGATGGGACATAGTGTTACCATCTTTGAGGCGCTTCATGTGGCTGGCGGGGTGCTGATGTATGGCATCCCTGAGTTCAGACTGCCTAAGGATATTGTCCAGGGCGAGGTTAATTATGTGGCTTCTTTAGGGGTGGAGATTAAACTGGACTCGGTGGTGGGTAGAGTGAAAACCGTGGCTGAGTTGCTGGATAACGGTTATCAGGCTGTCTTTTTAGCTCCCGGAGCCGGGGCACCGATGTTTCTGAATATCCCCGGGGAGAACCTTAACGGTATCTATTCGGCGAATGAGTTTTTGACCCGGGTTAATTTGATGAAGGCGTATCGCTTCCCGGAGTATGATACGCCGGTGAAGGTGGGTAAACGGGTAGCGGTGGTTGGTGGTGGTAATGTGGCAATGGACGCCTCACGGTGTGCCCTTCGGCTTGGTGCTGAGACGGTGTATATTGTCTACCGGCGGTCGGAGGCAGAAATGCCGGCGCGGCGTGAGGAAGTGGAGAATGCTATGGAGGAGGGCATCCAGTTTAAGCTGCTGACCAATCCCAAGCGATTTCTGGGTAATGAGCAGAGCTGGGTGGTGGGTATGGAGTGCTACCAGATGGAGCTGGGGGAGCCGGATGAGAGCGGTCGGCGCCGCCCCATCCCCAAGCCGGATTCCGAGTTCATTATTGATATTGATACCGCCATTTCGGCTTTAGGCACCCGACCCAACCCCATTATCCCGTCCACCACTGAAGGTCTGGAGACCACCAAATGGGGCACCATTGCTACCGATGAAGCTACCGGCAGGACCAGCAAGCAAGGGGTGTGGTGCGGTGGCGATATGGCAACCGGCGCCGCTACCGTAATCAGCGCCATGGGCGCCGCCAAACGCGCGGCGGCTGATATAGATGCGTATTTGAGAGGGTAGGAGATTTTAAGCTTTGTTTGCCTTTTCCCTTCTTATTGCCTTCGCTTTTTGTCTGGTGTGGATAAAGAAGTCAGGATTTCTTGTTGCTTTGTTAACAATCCAGTCAATAAAGCGTTCACTATAACGTGGTGACCAGAGCTTGGATTTATAATAAAATTCAGCCTTACTCTTAATATTAAAAACCTCTCTTATACATTGGATATCATATCGGGAAACTCTTGGTTCTCTAGCTAGTCTCTGATTAACTAACTCCGCAACGTCGGTTGCACGACAGGGATGAGTTTTATCTATGTCTTTTGCTACTTCAATAAGTAGTGGCTCTTGTCCAGTTACTCCTGAGTTCCCTATAATATCCGCCTTACTGGGATTTTTAGCGCTATATAGTTTAATTCCAATTGGAATGTAGAACTGCGATGTATTGTCACCCAAAGTCATAGCTTGAGTTTGTACGTCTTGCTGAAAGGCTATGAGCCAGCGAATTGTCTCGGCAGGTAATTTACGCTTCATCCTCGCGTATTCTAAGGAATGTTTCGCGGGGTCGAAATCGTAAACGAGAGTCATCATTCCTAGTGGTACTCTTTCGGAGAGGTGTATGCCGAACCAGTCTTGTAAAATCCTGGGATAGTTAAGTACACCAGCTTGGAATAAACTCATGATTTCAGGGGGGACAAATGGAATTACAAGGTGTATTGCATTATCCCTGAGATCGGATATTCTCTTGATATTCAATTTTACAGGGTCATTTTCAGAAGTAAAAATACGATTGAGACACTTATCAAAGGGAAGGCTTCTGCGGGGTTGTTTCCTCTTCTTCTTGTGGAAAATCTTATGACCATCATTGAGAATCTTTGCTTTCATTAAAAGTTCCCAAGAGTTACAAAATAGAAAGCAGAATGCCTCTATTCTGTATTTGATTGATGGCCTATTGATAGTCTCTAAGGCGAGAATGAAAGCCTCAATGCTGTTCTCTATGAGATTCTTAGTGAGCCTCTTCATAGTTCAGTTTACATATTATACCATATCCCCATCGTATCCGAATATCGTTATAATGCAATCTATTTATCTGGGGAGTTCAAGAGGGGCGGTAGCCCCTCTTTTTAAATATTTTCCCCTTAACACAGTTTGATTAGGAATGCTCAGGCTAACATCTCTAAAACACCGTACAATATCAGTCATAAGACAATCATCTTTATCTTGAATATCTATCAGGAACCAAATAAAAAACTTGGCATAGTCCACCTGCTTGAAAGCGGGAGCATCTATTTGATTTAATAAATGGTTCAAACTTATATTTTTTGCTTCATTATGGGTTATAATATTTGTAAGGTTCTTTGTCTTCTTTAGACCTTCTGAGCATGACTGACTTGATAAGATTGCTGAGAGCCGCAGTCACAGGCCTGGAGTCATATATGGCACCTTTCTGCTCTTTTAACCAGTTCATAACTTCTGTACTAGTCCGTGGTTCTTTAAAATAGTCCTCACTAATTAGTGTCCGAATTCTCCCAAGGCAAGACGGTGCGTGGTTCGATTTTCGAGTTCGTTTAGGAGCTTCCTCCTTCGTTTTGAGCTCGCATTTGGGCGAAAGGGCTGATTGCCCTTTACTAGCATCAGGGTAATATAAGTTAAGATATTTCTCTACAAACTTTAGTGGCCCCTCCAATTCAACAATTCCCTCTTTAACATTAATAGTTGCCTTAACTGTGTCCATACTTGTACCTCCTATAAACGGTGACTTGTGCCTTCTGCAATAAGGGATATTTCCAGTTTCTTTACATATTATACCACCCACTATCGCATCCGAATATCATTATACTGTAATCTATTTGGCAGGGGAGTTCAAGAGGGGCGTCAGCGCCTCTTTTAAAATATTTCCCCTTCCCCTTTATCAAAGGGGAAGGGGATTAAGGGGATAGGGTTACCTGAATAAAAAATTTAAAGGGGGGTAGGTTGCTAGCCAATATCCAGGTGGGCAAACTCAGTAGGAATTAAAGGAGGCAATCTTATTCATCGGCTCCCTGCTGTGTGGTCGCCCCAGCTTTTCCCGGTCGTAATAGCCCAGTGCTATCAGGACATCTATCTTTTTCTCCTGCGGGATATTCAATACTGATTTTACCGCCCGTTCATTAAACCAGCCTATCCAGCAGGTGCCAAGTCCCAGTTCCTCAGCCTGAAGGACAAAATGCTCGCCGGCTATCCCTATGTCAATAAGGTAATATTTGGTGCTTCGGAACATCCCACCGATTCTGGCTAAAAATTTGGACTTTTCTGAGATAATGACGACCATAACCGGTGCCATTTTGCAGAAGGTATTCATGGAATATATGCCTCGGAAAGCAGACTCACACAGCTTGTCCTTTAACTGCCTATCATCCACGACGATAAATTTCCACGGTTGCGAATTGCAGGCGGAGGGGGCTAGCCTTGCCGCCTCCAGGCACATCATTATCTTTTCTCGCTCAACAGGCTTGTCCAGGAAACGCCTGACGCTTTTTCTGTGTTTTATCAGGTCTAACAGAGCCATAATGCTGTTTCTTTCCTTCACTTTCGGTAGCTATACCCTGATACCCAATCCTAGTTTTGAAAGGTATCTTTGTCAAGAGCGCGTTTATCACGAAGTCGATACTAAAGGAGAGTCAAAGAGAGGCGAAGCCTCTCTTAAAAAATAAATTCCCCCTGCTTAAAGGGAGTAATCTCAATATAGAGGATGTTTAAGAGGGGCGTTAGCCCCTCTTTATGAAGTTTTCCCCTTCCCCTTATTAAGGGGAAGGGGATTAAGGGGATAGGGTTACCTGAATAGAAAATTTAAAGGGGGTAGGTTGCTAGCGAATATCTAAGGGGGTGAGGTAGATTTTAATCTGGTTTTTGGCAGCTCTTTCTTTCCACCCTCCCGCCCTCGGGGGCGTCTTTGGATTCTATATCTCTAATCCCCTTCTTTTTAACCGGAAATTCTAGTAGAATATCCCTGCAATGAGACAGGATGTAACCCCCGTCCGACAGCAATACCTCAGAATCAAGCGGAAATACCCCGAAGTTATTGTCTTCTTCCGCCTCGGCGATTTCTACGAGACCTTTGATGAGGATGCTAAACTTACCTCACGGGAGCTTGATATTGTCCTCACCTCCAGGGAGATGGGCAAGGGACACCGCGTGCCGTTAGCCGGTATTCCCTATCATGCCCTGGACAACTATCTGGCGAGGCTTATCAACCGGGGTTACAAGGTGGCTATCTGCGAGCAGGTAACCAAGCCGGGTGAGACCAGAGGCTTAGTCCAGCGGGATGTGGTGCGGGTGGTAACGCCGGGCACGGTGGTTGAGCCCAGCTTACTTGACAGCAAGACCAACAATTATCTGGTCAGCCTGGCTTTGGGGGAAGAGGGGGTGGGCATTGCCTATGTTGACATAACTACCAGCGAGTTTGCTGTTACCCAGGTGCCATCTTCGCGGGCTACCGCCGAACTGGAACGACTCAAGCCCTCGGAGATTGTTACTGCCAGCAGTGCCGAGTTATCCCCTTTAGTGTTAACCGTCCCGGTTACCCGACTTGACGATTACCTGTTTGAGCTGGAGGTAGCCCGGCAGACACTGCTTGACCATTTTGGCGTGGCTACTCTTGACGGCTACGGTTGTGCCCAACTGCCCCTGGCAGTAATGGCAGCCGGCGCTATTATCCACTATCTCCAGGAAACACAGAAGGGGGTTCTGGGACAGCTAACCCGGCTTTCCGCCTACTCTACGGACTCCTTTATGGCGCTGGATGTAAACACCCAGAAAAACCTGGAGCTTTTCCAGAGCAGTCGCTGGGGGACAGCCGGTAGCTCACTGCTGTCGGTTATTGACCTGACCAAAACAGCGATGGGGAGCCGGTTGTTAAAGCGGTGGCTGGGTCAGCCTCTGGTTGACATAACAGGACTGACCAAGCGGCAGGATGCCATCAGCTGGTTTAGTGAGAATACTTTAGCTCGCAGTCAGACGGTTTCTTTGCTGAACGAGACGGCTGACCTGGAGCGATTGATTAATCGGGTGCGGGGTAATGTCGCTATCCCCCACGAGTTGATAAGCCTCAAGCATAGCCTGGAGGTTATTCCCAAGCTGATAGAAGTAATTGAATCTGTCGAGGACGACAGCGTTATCGCCTGGCTTAAAGACATGCTCAAGCCCTGCCCCGATGTAGTTGAGTTGATTTCCGGGGCAATAGCGGAACCGCCTTCATCGGCGCTGGGAGAGGGGGGTGTCGTCAGGGATGGTTTTTCCGAGGAACTGGATAACCTTCGCCTCTCCACTAAGAATGCCAGGCAGTATCTGGCTGACCTGGAGCGGCAGGAACGGGACAGTACCGGCATCAGGTCGCTGAAGGTGGGGTTTAACAAGGTCTTCGGCTACTATATTGAGGTATCCAAGTCCAACCTTGGTCAGGTGCCTCAGCACTATATTAGAAAACAGACGTTGGTGGGTGGTGAGCGCTTCATTACCCCGGAGCTAAAGGAGTATGAATCAATGATTTTGAATGCCCGGGACCGGATTAGCGAGCTTGAGTCGGAGCTATTTCACCGGGTATGCGGGCAGATAGCTACCGCCGGCGAACGAATTTTAGCTTTAGCCAGCGCTCTGGCTAATCTGGATGTCTTCTCCAGCTTGGCTGAGGTAGCCATGCGCTATAGCTATGTCCGACCCAAACTGACCGTGGATGATAAGATAGTTATTACTCAGGGGCGACATCCGGTGGTAGAGAGGAGTCTGGTTGACACCAGCTTTGTGCCCAATGATACCTGCCTGTCCAATGATGACACCCAGCTTATCATTCTTACCGGTCCCAATATGTCGGGCAAATCCACCTATCTACGGCAGGTTGCTTTAATCGTGCTTCTGGCTCAGATTGGCAGCTTTGTCCCCGCCGATGCGGCGACTATCGGCTTGGTTGACCGTATCTTTACCCGGATTGGTGCCGGGGAAGACATAGCCTCCGGTCAGTCAACCTTTATGGTGGAGATGGTGGAGACAGCTAACATTCTGAATAATGCTACTCCTCGCTCGTTGATTATCCTTGACGAAATTGGACGGGGCACCAGCACCTACGATGGGCTGTCCATTGCCCGTGCCGTCGCCGAGTATATCCACAGCCATCCCAGACTCGGAGCCAAGACCCTGTTTGCCACCCATTATCATGAGCTGGTGGAGCTGGCCGATTTCCTGCCCCGGGTGAAGAATTTCAATGTGGCGGTAACCGAAGAGAGGGGAAAGGTTACTTTCCTGTATAAGATTGTGCCTGGGGGTGTTGACAAGAGCTATGGTATCCATGTGGCGCAGCTAGCCGGGCTACCGAAATCGGTGGTGCGCCGGGCACAGGAGGTCTTGCAGGAGCTGGAGGGGGATAGTGGGGCGGCTAAGCCTCCGGCAAAGAGACGCCGTAAAGAGATGGTGCCGCAGCTATCATTCTTCGGACAAAAATCACCGATAATGGAAGAGCTGGAAAAACTGGATATTGATTCATTGACTCCGCTGGAGGCTCTCACCAAGCTCTACGAACTCCAAAAGAAGGTGAGAGAGGGATAAATTGGAAAGAATTGCCAGATTTGTCTATAAAAGGTCCAGGCTGATTATCATTCTGGTAGTCATCTTGAATATTGCTGCCCTGGCTTCCTTCTTCCGTTTTGAGCTTGATACCGATTTCCTGGGCTTTTTTACGGAGGGAAATCCCAAGGCGGAAGAATTTCACCGGCTGAATGAAAAATATCAGATTGGCGACACTATTGTGGTCCTCATCGAGCAGAACGATTCTCTCCTGAGCGAAGAAAATCTTCAGGCGGTCTATGAGCTTCAGGAAGAGATTGAAGGACTGGGTGGTGTATACCAGGTGCAGAGCTTTATCCCGCCAGAAATCTCGGTGCAGGGGCATATCTACCCGGTTGACGAGAAGTTTATTGATAGACATGCTGACATCCTGGAAGATTTCATTGAGGGCGAGTATTTTCTTACCGACCAGTTCCTCTCCTACGACCGAAGCAAGAGTGCTGTTGTTATTCTCCTGGCAGCAGACGCTGAAGCTGGGGATGTGGTCAAGTCGCTTAAGCAGGTGGTTCAAAATGAGCAGCAGTTGACATTATCCCTTGCCGGTGACGAAATCATCGAGGATACTATCTGGAATTATCTTATCAGGGTACTTTTTATTCTACCGCCCTGCGCTATCATTCTGATATTGCTGGTCTTCTACTCGGTGATAAGGAATAGAAGGTTAACCGTAATGGCGATAATTCCCGCCGGTCTTGCCGTCCTCTGGACCTTCGGCACCATTTTCTGGAGCGGGCAGAAACTGAACCTGGTGACAGTTATCAGCCCGATATTCGTTATCGTCATTGGCTCAGCCTACGGGCTTCACTATGTTACCCACTTTATGGATAATTTATCCAGGTACCCGGACCGCAGGCAACTTACCATAGAGACCTTGCGTATGGTGGGCACTCCGATATTTCTGGCAACGATAACTACCATGGCGGGGTTCGCTTCACTGATTCTGGCGGGAGTGATACCGATGCGGCAGATGGGGATATTCGTCTCTCTGGGTATTGGTTATGCCGGCTTTCTTGCTCTCTTCTTTTTGCCGGCAGTGCTGTCTCGTGTCAGATTGCCGGTGATGCCAGCACAGGCTCAGGAAAGTCGCCTTACCGGGCTTGTTTTGGCAGCTTCCAGGCACAGGGTTCCTGTTATTCTGGTTTTTGTGGCGGTTTTCGTTATTTCCGCCTGCTACATACCCAGGCTTGATGTGGTCTCCAATCAACTGATGTTCTTTAAGGCAGATTCGGAAATCAGACAGACCTTTGACAAGGTGGAGGAACATTTTGGCGGGGCGTTGCCCCTGACTGCGGAGATAGCTGCCGATAGGGGTATAGATACTTTAAGGGACTACAATTTTGCCGGGGATATTCTGGATGCCGAGAGGGAACTGGAAAGATTGCCGGGGATAAAGAGCGCCTATTCCATTTTTGATATGGTGGGCAGTATCAGTAAGGTGATGACCGGTGAGAGCGATTACCCGGAGAATCCCCGGTTTGTCCAGAGGATTGTGGCGCAGATAGAGGATGACGACCTGGAGACCTGGGTTTCCGATGACGGTTTCAGGATGATGATTAGGACGGAGAAACTCGAGTCGGTGGATATGGAGAAGCTGGAGAATTTTGTTGCCGAGCACCCTGACATCAGATTGATTACTGGTATGCCGGTGCTTTTTGACGAGATGAACCAGCTGGTGGCGCAAAGTCAGATTCGGAGCCTGGGTTTAGCCCTGGTATTGGTGTTTATTATGCTGTGGGTCACGCTGAGGAGGTTCAGGGCGGCGGTTATTGGCTTGATTCCAATAATCATTACTATCACTGCTATTCTGGGTATGCTGGTCATAAGCAAATTCCATCTCAATATGCTGACAGCTAACATGTCGGCGATTGCGGTTGGTGTGGGCGTGGACTATTCCATTCACCTGATATCCGGCATCTACTATTTCCGAAGGCGGGGTATGGGTAGGGGAGAATCGGTTAATGCTGCCCTGTCCACCGTCTCCAGGCCGGTTCTGGCTAACGCTTTTGGTCTGGCTATCGGGCTTTCTATTCTCTTTTTCTCCCCGTTGAGAATTCATATGCAGGTGGCGACAGTGATGTGGGTGGCTATGGTGGTCTCCTCACTGGCAGCACTGCTGCTAATCCCCATCTTTTATGTTGGAAGACGTTCCGGGAAGGTTAAAAAGTGAGGCTTCGTTAGGAAGCATTTTCCTAAAATTTGCAGTGTTGTCGTGGTGGTGTTAAAATAATCTCAGCACCGGTATAAACTTGATTTTGCACCCTCTCACGATATCAGTGAGGGTGTTTTTTTGTGGGTTATGGACTCTTCTCAAGGGAGCAGAATGACGAATAATATACTTGGTAAGAAGATAAAAATTAATGAACTGGATGTCCATTACTTTACTGGTGGACAGGGCGACCCCTTGGTGGTAATCCATGGCGGTGGCGATGGTGCCAGAGCCTGGATGAAAAATATTGCCGAGCTTTCTGAAAATTATACTGTCTATGTTCCTGACCTGCCCGGTTATGGGCACAGCCAGCCGATAGATGGTGACTATTATATACCGGAAATGGTGGAGTTTGTGGATGAGTTTACCCGTACTCTTGGGCTTAAAAGTTTCCATTTGATGGGTCATTCGCTGGGTGGTGGTGTTGCCCTGAACTATGCCCTCAAGTTCCCCCATAAAATTATGAAGCTGGTGCTGGTAAGCAGCATGTGCCTGGGGAGAGAAATCGCCCTGTGGGTCAGGGTTCTATCAGTTCCGGCTATATGCCGGGCTATTGGGAAAACGGTCATTGCTGTCCTGAAGGCAGTAAAATGGGTAGCTGACTTAATACTGGCGCCGGTGGAATTTATGAATCCTATGTCCGCCACCAGAATAAATCTGGGTAGCAGACTCACCACGCTCAAAGAGCAGGCTACAGTATTTGCTGACCGACTTTCGGAAATAGTGGTGCCGACTCTGGTGGTGTGGGGCGCCAAAGACCCAATCGTGCCGGTCAGTCAGGCTTATACTGCGGCGGCGCTGATTCCTAATTGCCAGGTGAAGGTCTTTGAAGGCTGCGGACACTCTGTCTACAAGCAGAAGGTCAAAGAATTCTCCCACCTGCTGACCCGATTCCTGAGCTAAAGCCTCTGCTTGAAGCCGTCAGCAAATTTTGGGAGGGGTGGAGGAGGAGAGTATGCTAGGTTACGATACGGTTGTATTTTATTCTTAATGGTATCTTTGTTAAGAGAGAATCGTTCAAGTAGACGTTAAACCAGTATAACCCCTCCATTGTAAAGGTAAACAACATGTTAAGGATGTTGTTGAATCCGCGTTCCTCACCTTCCAATTGAATACTTCGTACGAGGGGGGCTTTGGTTTCCCCAGAAGGTAGTTGAGGAACAATTTTGAGTTCATGTCGCCCACGGGCACGTCCTGACTTGAGCATTATTACCATTTTCATCGGATATGTTACCGGTGGCATCTCGATGGGTGCATCTGGACGCGCTTCTGTATGCATTATTGTATCTATTATACGTATTAGCGAAAGCACCCCTATTTTATCTTCTATTACCTGTTCGCATATTCCTGCCATCTGTATATAAGGACCTTGTTCAAACTGCATATTCAACTCCCCCAGCCATTGTTGCGTTTACTAATTTTATGTTATACAGCTAATTCCTCTAGTTCTCGCTTCTCCTCTCTCGACCTCACTATACGCTCATAGTTTATCTCCGCTGCTCTAATGTTGGCATGCGGAGCCCAGATATATTCCCAAGGTGAAGGTGCAGGGGAGGGGGAAAGAGTGGTAGTACTTGTAGTAAGACTGAGCCCAAGAATTGCTAGCAGGCTGCCAATCCTGTCGAGAGTTGGATTTGCTTCTCCTCCCTCCAGATTAGCCACATATGATTGAGAGACGCCTAATCTAGCTGCCAGCTGTTTTTGAGTTAGATTTAATTGCCTTCTGGCTTCAACTAGTGTAATAGCGAAGCTTGATTTTGCTTTAGCTGCGCCAAATCTCTTCGCAAATTCTATGTCACGGAGGTTTTGTGCTAAGTCATTCCTGAAAGTCTTGGTCATGGAATTTGCCTCCCCAATTTATATTCGTGGAGTCTAGAACGTGCTATATCTATTTCTCTTGTTTCTCGCTGGCTCTTTTTAATAAATCCATGTAATAGAATAAAACTATTTCTTATCACTTCGTAGTAAAGTGCAATGCGGCAACGGCCACCTATTAGCTCGTAGAAATCCTCATCCTTATTCTGAATACGTTTCATCATGTTTGTTCGTAGAAGTGTAAGTCCGTGTTCTTCGAGTCGACTGATCTTATCCATTATTACAGCCCTCGCATTTATGTCCAAACTATCTAACCATTCAGCAACGGGTTTACTACCGCGAGGCTCCGTATAGTAATCAATAGAGTACACAGTGAATTATAACCCCACAGGTGATATTAGTCAATACCAAATATGCATATTCTAATAAACTTTTTAACTATTCTACCACTCTCTGCAAGCCTTTACATCACGGCGTGTTTAGCAAAGGAGTTTAAGGGGGCGTTAGCCCCTTAAAAAAACAAATTCCCCCTCTCCTTAAAAGGAGAGGGGGATAAAGGGGGTGAGGTTGCTCCCCCTTACATTTTGACTACATAGTTTCTCAGGGTGCCTATCTCTTTTATCTTGACTTCTACTGTATCTCCCGGGTTCATGGCACCAATGCCGCTGGGGGTGCCGGTGGCAATAATGTCGCCGGGGAGCAGGGTCATTATGTTGGAGATAAAGCTCACCAGCTGGGGGGCGGAAAAAATAAGGTCGCTGGTGTTAACTTTTTGCTTGAGCTCGCCATTGAGATAGGTCTCCAGACAAACATTTCCCGGGTCAAGCCCGGTCTCAATATAGGGACCGATGGCAGCGAAGGTGTCAAAGCTCTTGGCTCTAGTCCACTGCTTGTCCTTGCCCTGCAGGTCGCGGGCGGTAACATCATTAAAGCAGGTGTAACCGAGGACATAATCCAGCGCTTTCTTAACCGGCACCCGGTAGGCTCGTTTGCGGATAACTATTCCCAGTTCCCCTTCGTAGTCAACCCGGTGAGAGCAATCGGGATAAGTAATATTGTCCTCGGGACCAATTACCGATGTAGAGGGCTTCATAAAAATCAGGGGTTCGGAGGGGATGGGCATATTCAGTTCTTTAGCGTGGCTGTAATAGTTAAGCCCTAGAGCCACTATTTTGGAGGGGACGCAAGGAGGGAGGAGTTTAACTTCAGTCAAGTTGTAGTGGTGGTTGGAGTATCTGGGCTGACGGTAAGGAGTGCCTTCAATGCCATCAATAATATCACCGACTAGTATACCGTACTCAGCTCTCTTACCACTGGCGAAGCGCACAATCTTCATCGTTAACGCTTAGTTTACCAGTATCTCTGACTGATTTCAAGGGGTTTAAGTATAAAGAAAAAGCAATTATTCAGTAAATTTTCCTCTCTAGAGGTGAGGCTTGCACAGAATCTCTCTAACCTTGAGGTCGAAAAAGTTATGGGTGTTGACCGGTTTGAGCACGATGGCGGTATCAGCACCCCGACCGGTGCCAGCTATGGAGATAACGTCCTCACCGGTGTTCACCAGACCACTATCGGCAGCCATTAAGGCTATTTCACAGACAACCTTCATCCCCTGACCGAAGATACGCAGCGTATCGGCGATTATCATACCCAGAACATAGGTGTTATATTTATTGCGCATAGCGGCGCTCAGTCCGCTGAAGGCATGAGCGGTGGTTAGCATTATTCCTCCCTTACTCTCAACTATTTTCCTGTTCGCTTCGGTGAATTCCTGGGTATCGGGTCCGCGCATACCGGTAACATGGGTTACCACGATAACCTTTAATCCCTTGAAAAAATCCACAGCCTTTACTGCGGTATCACCTGCGGTAGATGCCACCAATATAGTCTTAACCCCCAGTTCCTCTGCCCGCTGTCGGGCAATGCTTAATACGGTGTCGGTATTCCCCACACCCGGTTTGTCAAAATAGATTGTCCTCAATTCCATACTATTTAAGCCTCCTGGCAATAAGTTGGTTGCATTTTACTACAAGTGGTAAACCTTTGTCATATAGAGTTTAGACCCTATCCCCTTATCAAGGGGAAGGGGAAGATAATTTCTTAAAGGAACTGGCGTCCCTTTTAATCCCTTTACTAAATAACCACGTAAGGGGAAGAGAGACGAAGTACCTTTAAAGGACTTACTCCGACGAATTAGGGGGTTTAAGAGGGGCTAACGCCCCTCTTAATAAAAGTTTTCCCCCTCTCTTTAATAAAGGGAAGTACACTCTTGGCAATAAATAGTTTCAATAAGAAAGGCGGTTCAGCTACTTGGATGGTCTATTGATAGGTTGGGCTGGCATTTCAGGTTAGCTCTGGGTCGGACATGAGATTGCGCTTTTCGGCTAGGTGTCAGTTCTCAATTTGAGATTGGTGCGGTAGTCTTACTACAGTGTCGTTATACAAGCTTGCTATTTCCGTTTTTGCCAATTAACACCATGAGCGTTGTTTCCGGCAGTTCTTCTCCCGAATTATACCCAATGAATCCTGGGAGACCTTTTGAGAGCTTGTTCGTCTTATGGTCGTCTTCGATGACTTTCTCCACGTATGGCATATCCAGCAGCACTGGAGTCAACGCAACGGGCTTGACTAGCGATAAAGTTATGATGATTTCCCCGGCGTCGCTGCCTGCCTCCATCAAGACATTTATGCCGGAAATGTTGTCTAGTCGTTGCCGTAGTTCCGACATCCATAATCGGTCTGCCTCTCCGAGTATCAAAAGGGTCAATTTACCAGTGTAAAGGTTATAGTTATCTTTAGCTTGAGTGTTAGCCCGAATTTCAGCATTAGAAGGCTTGTCTTCGTTTTCCTTTTCAAAGTTCATTTCATTAGGTCTTAACTTATGGTCCTTTGTCTCCTCTAATACCTTCTCAAGATTCACTTCAGCAGATTTCAACGCATTGTCTATCGTTTCCTCTAGCTCTGTTTCAAAATTCACTTCAGCAGATTTCAACGCATTGTCTATCGTTTCCTCTAGCTCTGTTTCAAAATTCACTTCGTTAGGTTGCAACGTGTGGTCTTTGGTTGTCTCTGGTTCTGCGGTTATGAGATGTCGCTGTTGCGTTTCCGGCGATTGTTGCCTTTGTGTCATATCTTGGCTCTCTGCATTAGGAGGTATACCACTAACTTCATGCTGTGGAGTGGGTAGCTCCTCGTTAACTCGTTCATCCGCTGGGTTTGAGTTGTAGTAGGTCACATCGGTGATGTTACATAGGTCATCCTTGACCTCTCCCAGAAGCAGGTCTAGTGTTTCTTGAGCCCTTTTGGTGGCTTCCATAAGAATAGAATTTGTACTTTCAACACAGGCAACACACCTTGTTTTGGTCTCATCTATTATCTGTTTAACCTCTTGCTGGCTTTCCTTGATTAGTTGAGCCTTCTCCTCTTCTGCTTCTCTCCTTGCTTGTTCTTTGATTTGCTCAGCCGTCTTGCGGGTATCTTCTGCCATTGAACAAACCGTCTCTGAAAGCCGCTGGAGAGAGCTATAGCGCTTTAGACGCTCCAGAGCGGTATCAGTTGACCCTGTAACTTCTTCCAGAAAAGCCGTCACTTCAGCCGGATCCAGGCCATTCTTCGCGATATGAAATTGCTTGCCCAGCAATTGCTGGACCTCTTGCCGTCTTACCCTTCTCATATCAGGTAACTTCTCCCTTGAGACTTAGCCTTTAAATGTGTTTCTCTCTGAAACTATATAATTCCTGTTTAAATCATAAAACCTGAGCTTCCAGTAATCAATCGTCCAATAGTACACAGGTTAGCAGACCAAAGTACTACTTACTTCATGTTAACACTGGTAGTACGGAAGCAGATGAACGCTACTGGTAGCCCTAAAACTGTTGAATGGAAAAAACAGCCTTGGTAACCTCGGAGGGTGTAGTAATACCTTCCCTGACCTTTATCATCCCATCTTTGCGCATGGTTATCAGTCCTTCCTGCACAGCTTGTGTCTCTATCTCCTTTGGGCTGGCACCATGCATCAACATGCGTTGGATTTCGTCACTTAATAGCATTACTTCAAATAAACCTACTCTGCCGAAATAACCAGTGTTAGCGCAGGAATCACAGCCAGTTCCGTATAGGAACCTGGCTCGTTTCTGCCCGAACTCTTCCCAGTAGGTAAGCTGTGTTTCAGGCGAAGCACGGACAAGCCGGCAGCAGTGACGGCAAATGCGGCGAACTATCCGCTGAGAAACTACACCGATGACGCTTGATGAGATTAGAGAAGGCTCCACGCCCAAGTCCAGGAGCCGAAATAGTGCCCTGGTTGCATCGTTGGCATGCATTGAGGACAAAACCAGGCGACCGGTAAGAGCTATTTGGACGGCCATCTGGGCTGTCTCTTTGTCACGTATCTCGCCTACTACAATAACGTCAGGGTCAAGCCTGAGCATCGCTCGTAGACCGCTGGCAAAAGTGAGCCCAGCTTTAAGATTGACCTGCCCCTGGTTTACGCCGTCGAACTCATATTCAATAGGGTCCTCAATGGTGAGGATATTACGTTCATCACGCCTGAGATGATTGATTGAGGCATACAATGTTGTCGTTTTGCCTGACCCCGTGGGGCCAACCACTATTATCATTCCGAAAGGGGCTTCCAGCATATGCTCGTATCGCTCAAGAGATAAAGGATTAAAGCCGAGCTCATCTAACTCAAACAGGCTAAACGCTCTATTGAGAAGCCGCAAAACTGTCATTTCTCCACATGCGGTGTCATATGTGGCAACACGAATATCTATATCATTGTCTTCAACTCTCAAAGAAAAGTGACCGTCTTGAGGCTGTCTTCGCTCGGTGATATTCATCTTTGCGAGAATTTTCAACCGTGAGATGATTTTGGGATGAATACTTAGAGGTAAAGATTTAACGTCGTGCAAAACTCCGTCAATGCGGTATCTTATACGCAGCCTGTCTTTTAGGGGCTCGATATGGATATCCGATGCTCGTTTCTGGATGGCTTCGGATACTAACGCATCGATGAATTGGCTTACTGAACTCTCATCAATCTTCTCCATCGGTGGAGCCACTGTCTGCCGGGGCTGAGCGCCATAAGTCTGTCCAGTACTGGTTTTGCTCCCTACTGAATAGTCATAGTTCTGGTCAATCCCCTGTCGTATATCGTTTTGGGCAGCCACAACAGGTTCTATTATCTTCCCTGACACATCCTGGATATTCCGGTAAGCCAATTTATCTAGAGGGTCAGCCATGGCTAACACCAAATGATTGCCCACGAGCTCAATGGGTAAAACACTGTATTTTTGGGCTAAGGCGTGAGGAATTAAGGCAATGGCTTGGCGCTGAGGCTTTCTCTGGACAAGCTCGATAAAAGGTATTCCAAGATAAAGACTGATGGCCGTTGCCATATCAGCTGGTGTGACTGTTCCTTGCTCGACCAGGACTTTATCCACTCTTTTGCCACTGTCTCGCTGTAGCTCAAGAGCTTTTTCCAACTGCTCCGGAGTGATAATCTTTCGCTTGACTAGCGTTTCACCCAGCTTCCTGGATTCGATCTGCATTGTAGTCCTCGTTATGATAGAGATACGTGAAAAGCGGCCCAGCCATCGCTACAGACCAGTACTTGCCGCTTCATCCCTCTCCACTTGTGAGATAGCGGAGTTAGTATCACCGGAATTTTTGTTCCGGTTAGCCATGTAGAGAGCGGCTTGGACACGGTGGGTCATGCCCAGCTTGTGGAGTATATTATGCACATGCGTCTTGACCGTGTGCAGACTAACGAAAAGTTTATTGGCAATTTCCTCATTGCTTAGTCCTTCCGATATCAGCTCTAGAACTTCCAACTCCCGTGGAGTCAGTGTTTCCGCAGAGCCCATCCGGTCACGACCAGAAACGTGGAGCAGTAACTTCTTAGCTATGTCAGGATGCACCGCCGCTGCCCCATTGTGAACCGACTTTATTGCTTCTACCAGGTCAGTCGGTGATACACCTTTCAAAAGATAACCTTCTGCGCCTGCCTGGATAGCTGACCATATTTTATTGTCTTCAGCAAAGCTGGTCAGCGCGATAATCCGTGTCTCCGGCCTCAGTTTTTTTATCTGCCGGATAGCCTCTATTCCATCCATGACGGGCATTACTAAGTCCATGAGGACCACGTCCGGTCTGAGCTCCTGGGTTAATTTCACCGCCTCCGCACCGTCTGCTGCTTCGCCGGTTATCTCGAACTCACCACAGACGTCCAGAAAGCTTATGATGCCCTGTCTCACCACGGGATGGTCATCAGCTATGAGAATACCTATCTTATTCACACATTATCTCCGTAACCTGTTTTCCCTTATCACTGTGTCTCATAATCCATCAAGTCCGCTACCGACGGCATGAATATCCAGTTATGGCGCAGGCATGTTACTACCGCTTGAGTTCGATCACTGGCTTGCAGCTTGTTTAGGATGGAAGTAAAATTGTTCTTCACCGTCTGTTCACTGATGCTCAATCGCTGTGCAATCCGCTTGTTGGAGTTTCCCCGGGCGGCAAACTCGAGGATTTGCGTCTCCCGGGTAGTCAGTGGGGACCCGTTGGGACCACTGTTGCCTCTGCGTCTTTGTCGCATGAGCCCAGCCACAAGCTGTGCGGTAACAATCGGGTCAATTGTTGAGTTTCCCTCATAGGCGTCATAAATGGCTTGCTTCAATTCATTTCCGCTTACACCTTTAAGTAGATACCCTTTGGCTCCTGCCTCTACAGCACGCACCACATGTTCACCACCAAAAGAGGTCAGCACGATGATTACCAAATTGTGGTTTATCCTGAGTAACTGGCGAAGAGCGTCAATACCATCAATACCAGGAAGTTTCACATCCATGAGAACTATGTTTGCCGAAGACAATGGTATTTGAGATATCGCTTGCTCTCCGGTGCCAGCGTCGCCGACGACCTCTATCCCGTCATCTGTCTCCAGAACGGACCGCAAACCCTCACGGACTATAGGATGATCATCAACCAGAAAAACCCTAATTTTTTTCATTTTGATCACCTCTGAATCTTTAAAGTTTCATATTTCAACTCTGAAGCCCTCTTAATCTGTGACTTCATTGATAGGAACAAGTAATTTAACCGTGGTTCCGCCTTCACCTGGCTTTGAATCTATGACAATACTGCCATTAATCACTGCGGCTCGTTCCTGCATGCTTCTTAATCCCAGGTGCGAGCCATCAAGATTCTCAGCGCTGATAGAAGGGTCAAAACCCTTGCCATTATCGCTAACATAAACGGTCAGGCAGTCTTTCTGAAATTCCATCAGAACACGTAATTCGGAAGCTTCAGCATGCTTTCTAACATTGGTTATGGCTTCTCTTACTATGTAATATATGCTCCGCTCCGTTTCGGGGACAAGCCGTGTCGCGGTGCCTCGCACATCAAGATAGCATTTAATTCCCTCGTCGTTGTCCAGATTGCTGAGATAATCTTGCACCGCAGCCAAAAGCCCTGCTTTTTCCAGAGCCGGTGGATGCAGGTCACGAATTATTCTGCGTAGACCATCAACGCTTTGGACTAGTAGCTGCGGGATACTACTCAACTTGGGCTTGGCTTTATCCAGTTGATTTCGGTTAATCAACTCTCGGCATGCCTCGAGGCTATATTGGGAGGCGACAATTGACTGAACAGGACCATCATGAAGTTCCAGGGATAGTCTCAATCGCTCGTCCTCCGAAGTAGAAATCACCCGCTTTAGGAGACGCTGCACTTCAGCCTGTTCTTTCTGCAAGCTCTCGAACAGCTTGGCATTGGCTATAGCGATAGCACTCTGTCCGGAGAGTGTTGACAAAAACTCGAAGTCACTTCGCTTGAAGGCTTTGCCATCCCCAGCCTTGGTAGCTTTCATTATCCCGATGGCCTTGCCACCAGTTACCAGAGGCAAATATATATCGCAGCCAGACTTTTGGAGTTCAATCATCTCCACACTGTCAATTACGTTCCCATCTCCTTTAGCTACAATTATCGGTTCCAACGTTGAGGAAGCCCTTATGGCGGTTTCATCGCTTATTGTCTGACCAATCTCTGGTGCTGGTGAAACTCCGCGTGCTGCCTTCATAATCAGATTGCCGGTGTCATTCCATAGTAGAATCTGTGCGGTATCAGACCCTGTTGCCGCCATGGCAGTGTCGAGAATAAGGTTTAAGAGCTTACCCTCGTTTATTTCAGATAGAAATACTTTGCTGAGTTCAAAAAGGGGCATTAGCGCTTGAAGCCTCGCATTTTCTTTCCTCAAACGACCCCTATTCAGGGAAGCTTCAATGTTTTTGGTCAGGTTGTCAATGGTCATTGGCTTACGCACAAATCCCACTGCCCCTAATTCCAGAGCTTCCGTAACGGTATCAATGGTTCCGTAGCCGGTGATGATAAGAGCCAAAATCTCCGGGTCCATTTCTTTAGCTCGCCGTAATGTTTCCAGCCCGCTCATGCCCGGCATCTTCACATCCATAAGCAGCAGGTCAAAGGACTCCCGTTTAATTATTTCCAGGGCTTCAGGACCAGATGCAGCCCCCTGAGTCTCATAGCCTTTCCTTTGCAACAGCCTCATGGCTGACTCTCTGATGTGGTCCTCGTCCTCTACTACCAGTATTTTCTCAGGCATTACTATTTCCCCTTCCTTATCTTAAGCGTGGTAGAGCCACGGTGAATTTCGTTCCAATCTTCTCGGCACTATCAACGTCTATTGTTCCCCCGTGTTCGTGTATGATACTCTGACTCACCGTTAGTCCCAAACCGGTACCATTCGGTTTGGTGGAGAACAGCGGGTCAAATATTTTGTCGAGGGCTTCTTTAGGAATACCTACCCCGGTGTCCATGATGGTTATGACAGCATGTTCATTTTGGGTAGAAGTGGTAATATCAACACGACCTCCGTTTGGCATAGCATCCATAGAATTGGTGAATAGATTCAAGAACACCTGTTTTAGCTGGTCGGCGCTGCCGTTTGTCATCAGTGACTCTGCGCAGTAGCTCTCGGTAACAGTCACGTTATCAGCCTTGGCTCGTAACCGTACCAGAGTCACCACGGAGCGTAATAGGTCATTAATATCAACAGCTGTCTTTTGAGCGGTCTCCTTTCGGGCGATGCCAAGTAAAACTTCCACTATGTTTCTGGCTCGTAGAGCCTCTGTCTCAATCGCCTTAGCATCTTGTTTCATAGGGTCGCCGTCTTTCATATCTTCACGCAGAATTGTTCCAAAATTAATGACACTTTGTAGGCTATTATTGACTTCATGGGCAACATTCGCTGCCAACTCACCTAAAGAAGCCAGCTTAGATGACCTGACTAAATTTTGTTTGAGTTCGTCATAAAGACGAGCATTTTCTATGCCTATAGCTGCCTGGTGAGACACCAGTTGCAATAGATGCCTGTCTTCAGTGGAGTAGGGTTGGTCCGAGTGCCTTTTACTGAGGAGCAGGATGCCAGTCAACTGGTCCTTTGTCTTCAACGGGATAAGAAGCTCTATCTGATTTCTCTCCAGCAGTGCTTTTTCACCATTGTTCATAACTTTTAGGGTCGGAATGACATCACTATCGCTAGCATCAACTAACCCGTCGGATTTCCTCATGGTCAGTATAATCGGGCTGCTGGCTTGGAAATATAACCGCCCCTTGCGCTTTTCTCCAACATGGGAGTAGAGAATAAAATTTCCTGAATCTTTTGACGGGAGAAGCAAGTAAGCGCCGTGGCTCTGCATAGCCTGGACAATCGTAGTAAGCAACGAGGATGACAGCTGCTTCAGGTCAGTAACATCCTTTATACTCCTGGAAAAGCTTGACAAAGCCTGGAGGGGGTCGTACCTCTCGCGGAAGAACCATTTATCCACCATTCTCTGTACCCTGGATAAGAGGGGCTGAAAGATTGCCGCAATAATAAATACGGTTGCCGCGGCAATAGCTATTGAAGCAGGGCTGGTCAGTTGCTGGAATGAGGTGGTGAGCAGGAAAATAACGCTGCCAAAAACACCTAAAATAAACATACTTATCAGGGTATAAGCAGCTCCCCGGCGTAGCACTAATCTCATTTCCAGGAGACCGTATCTTAGCATGGCAACTGTAGCCAGCACGCAGAATATCATGTTACCAATAATGCCCAGGGGATACATGCTGATACCTAAGGACGGGAGATAGTCAGTGGTGCCCCCGATGAACATTGTTATTATTCCGGCGATAACATACGAATCACGAGTTTTCTCGCTGAGAACCCGGGTCTGCCGATAGTGCTTTATCAGCATGATTAAACCAAGTGTTATCGGTGCGTATACCAGTAACACATAGGGGAAGAAGGCTGGACCAATCACCGGAGCTTTACCATACCACATCATTTGCATGCCACTGACCACAAGCCCGGTAGGAATCAGACCGATGAAAACTACATAGAAGAAATACAGGGTATAGAGGACCCGGCTCTGTTTGGTATTGCCGGTAAAACTAGCAGTGAACTTGTAGAAAAGCAGGGCAGCGCTCAATATTGCAATGAAAACGAACTTCTCCCAGAAGAAGGCGCTTTCTAGATTGGAAGCGGAGCGCATCAGGAAAATGAAAAGGCCCCATAAGCCCATACAGGTGAGGAAAAGGGAGAAGGGTTTTCTGGCAACATGACGTAAGCCACTGCGTATGAGAAGGATTAACAACCCTACACAGAATGCAACCTCTGCTAACGGTATAATAAGGTACGCACCCATAAAAAATCAGCTACTCCTTCGCCTTTCTCTTTATGAAGTTATTCGGTGTCGGCAATGTCCTCCATAATCTAGCGAAATGAGACTTTCAATGCAAGCCCCAGGAACAAAAATAGGATTTATGACTATATCTTTACCTTTTCTGGTGTCCCCCTGGCACTTAGGCGAACAAGCTCATCGATTATATCGTCTGAAGCATTCATCCGAGACGGTTTCCGTAGAGGTAATTCCATCCCCAACTTCCTTGTTTCCTCGTAGTAATCACTGAAGGTTCCGGGACGAAGTAGGGTTATCTCGAGAGGTCGAATATCCATCATAGTATCCAGGTCGCTGTAAAAGCAGTCTATTTTCTTCAATTCCTGGTGCAGGGTTGATGCTACCTCTACCGGCTTGAGCCTATTATCAAGTTCTATATAGAGGTGCAGTGTTGACTTGCCATTTTTGGCTTCCTTGCGGATTGACCATTCGGCGTGGTCAAGACCAGCATTAGCAATCGCCTGAGCTACAGTTTTCTCACTTAACCTGGTGAAGCCAGCTATATCGAGCAGGTCATCAACCCTACCCTCAAAGACCATCTGAGGTAGATATACTTGAGCTTCTTCGTCTTGTAATGATGTAATCTTTATGAGATGTCCCAGCCGGTACCTGATGAGTGGTTGTCCGTGGAAACCGGTGATTACCAGTTCATACCGTTCTCCCGGTTTGACTTCAGAAATTAGCACTGTGCGGGGCTGGTGAGAACCACTTCCATTGCTTGGCAACAACTCGCTCTCAGGAATAAACTCGAGGAAGTTGGAGTAGGGCACGAAGGTCATGTCTTTTTTATTCCAGCTTTGCATAGCGATTATGCCTGCCTCGGTACAAGCGTGAAACTCATAGGGAACCATGCCCCAGTATTTACATACCTCCTGCCGGTAGATACTGGTATCCATGCCCCAGCCAATGACGGCTTTTACCGGCCACAAATCTTTGGGTAGTATGTTCCTTCTGTGCAGCTTACTCAGCAGTTTTGCTCTAATAAGCCGATAAAATATGCTTGGGTGTGAAATTAGCTTACGCAGTCCACTCTTTCTGGAACGCTTGTCAAAGTCTCTGCCCATCTTGACCAGCACACTAGTCATGGCAATCAGTATGTCTACGCCGGTACGCAGGGATACTTCAAAGCCTTGTGCCATCTTGTCTTTAAAGTCCATACTATCATGTGATTTAGGTGACATCACCGGGGTAAGATTAAATCTCTCACTGGCTCCAGAGGCTAAAATTCCGGAAAGGTAGGGACTGGGGGCAACATTGAACAGTACCCGGTCGCCGTCCACAATGCTACTGCATCCTTTCTCATTAGAGCAGGATAAAATAAATATTGCCATTAGGTCATCCAATAATCTATCGTAGAAGGCGCGCGTGTAAGGGACTTTCTTAAAAGACCCTCCAGCTTGTGAAGTATGAGCCCAGACATAGGGCTTGCTATGAAGACAATGCCCGTTCCCTTTCTCTAGTTCGGGAAGATAATCGGCATAACTGGTCAAAGGAACAGAGTTACGGAACTCATCCAGGCTCTTCGGGACTTTTTTGCCCGTGAGTTTTTTCCCCAAAGGGCAGTCTGCTAGCCGCTGTAGTTGTTGTAATAGGAGTGTTTGCTGAATCTCCATGAATTCGTTAAGTGACAGATCCAGGAAACCACAGTATTTTTTCCAGAATCGGTCACCTTCTGACCGGACCATTGGGTATCTGATACCATACATTAGTGTCTCCTTTATCCACTTATATTGTCACCATGATACTAGTCAAATCAGGTATCGCTCACTGATACCCGTTTACATAATATACCATTGTATGGATATGTCAATCCAGCGATGGGCTGACTTATGTACTACATCTGAGGTATAATCCACAGTACTTTGGTACTGCTATAGAGGATATGATGGATAGCATGGAGCGGGGGAGGCATGGAGCGGGGGAGGCTTGGAGCCTCCCCCGCTAAGTTTAGGCATTTGGGAATCAGTGAGCGAAATTAGTGACTAGTCATCTTGCCACTTGTTTACCAGTTCGCCTAACTTCTCTTTGTCTACTTTTTAATCGTTATCGCCTATGGCTGCCACTTGCCGGTCAGTTTAAAGGAGCTGGCTGCAATGAAAGCAACGTGGCCTTCAGGGGTGGGTACGAAGATAGCCCATGCATCAAAGTCACCCTGCCCCGTGGCTCCCTCAAGAAAGTTCCAGTGGCCGCTGATGGTTAGCTTATAGAGAGGGATGCCATCAGGATAAGCTGGGTGAACACCGGGAGGTAGGTACCAACCGGCGAATACCAGCGGTTCAATCTTTCCGTTCACGTTGAGAACACTTTCACCTGCCTCTAAGGTGCCGTGAAGATTGCCGGCCTGGGTCGCCAGCTCGACATTCGCCTTATAGGTCATGGTGAAGTCGCCGCTGATAGCCCCAGACAGGTTGCCTGTTATATCACGCTCAACTACCCTCCACCTGCCACTTTCACCGGCGGGGAACACATCACCAGGTGTGATAGAAGTAATGGTTCCGTTAGCCTCAAGGGGTACGGGCTTTGCTGCCAGGGCTACAGCCGGTGTTAATGCGGTCAACACCAAGGCTAGAGCCAGGCTCATAAGAAGTAATCTCTTTCTTAGCATCTCGTTTTCACCTCCTTTCCACACAATATTCTGGAATAAGGTGTATGTGTTCTTTGTACCTATAATCCATAATAGGCTATTGTATAAATAAATCAATCCAGCAACGTATTGATTTGTTATTCCATCTAAAGGATTATGAGCTATCCGAAGCCCCAATCAGCATAACCTGCTTTCTTGACCTTTATCGCTAGTTTCCCACGCTTGTTTTCACACAGCATATTCAGTTACTAATTGTGGAGCAAGCTTAATGCTCCTGCTCAGGGTAAGAAATGTTTGTGTTAATTGAAAATAGGTTTGCCTTGGGACTATAATACTAAGCAATGTATCCGGAATTAGTATTGCTGGCGGAAGAGCCCCGCTTTAGAATTTGTTAAAGACACTCATTATGGTAAGATGAAAGGATAAATGGGTTCGTGATTATGTCGCCAAGTTCAGAACTAAGGTTCCGCCAAGCGCTGATTGATTCCGGTCTTGTCAGTGCTGAGAAAATAAGCCAGATAGCCCCAGAAGCTGAAGAGGGCAAATGAATAAGAGGGGTAAATCTACAGCAGTAGGCGTTGCGGCGCTAAGGGCAGCCGCGGCTCAAGAGCGTGACCCAGCAGTACGAAACCCAGACTATCTAGCCATTAGTCTATTGCCACCCGGCCTTCGTGCTCTAGTGAAGCTTCGACCGCTAGCTCGGCTTGTACTGCAGAAATATCACCGAACTTTACCCGGGGCTTATTATTTTCATACCGCTCGGACAAAGCACATTGATGCAGTGCTACAACAGTGCGCCGAACAGGGGATGGAGCAGCTGGTCATTCTGGGAGCTGGATTCGACACTAGACCATACAGGTTCAAAGACATATTGACCGATACAAAGGTCTTTGAAATTGACCACCCTGGTACACAGGCCATCAAGAAAGAGAGAGTGGCTAAACTGAAGGGTAGTTTCCCAGAGAATGTCACCTATGTGCCAATCGACTTTAATACCCAGAGCCTAGATACTTTATTGGAGTCTGGCTACTCAGCTACACTCACGACCTTATTCATCTGGGAGGGCGTCTGCATGTACATCATACCGGAGGCAGTGGATAGGGTGCTCTGGTTCGTGAGTCATCGCTCGAGGCCGGGGAGCAGCATCGTGTTTGACTATATCTTTCAGTCGATGGTCGAGGGAAGATGCGATTACTACGGAGCACGAGAAAGCTCGCAATATGTGGCAAAGCGCGGTGAGCCCTATCTCTTCGGCATCGAAGAGGGAACTATCGAGGAATTCCTCAAAGCCAGGGAATTATGTATACTTTCGGAGTTCACCCCTGAAATGTTGGAGCAGACTTATCTGAGAAGCAGCGATGGCAAGGTCTATGGCAAGGTCTATGGCTACACAGATATAGTGCATGCTTTGGTGCCAGATGGGTCGTAATGACGATACAAGAAGTTCAAAAGGGGATCAGATGCATAGAAGTGGAGCTGCCCCTTATCAAAGCATTAGCCCTTAAAGTCAGGTGCAATGTCTATGCCGTCGAGACGGAGTCCGGGATAACCTTATTCGATTGCGGACCGGAGGAGAGCATCTCAGCACTGCGGTCAGCGATGCCAACCGAGCGGATCAACCAGGTTTTCCTTACACACGGGCATGCTGACCACGCCGGTAGTGGCGGATACTGGGTCAAACAAGGTGTCAAGGTATTTTCCCACCAGGAAGAATGTACCATGCTTCGGTCTGGAGGTCCTGAGAGTGCACCCCAGCCCTTTAGATATTCTGGATTTGAGCCTACGGGAACGGTTAGCCCGGGTGACAGGATAGCCCTCGATGGGGAATTTGATTTTGAGGTCGTCCGGACACCGGGGCATACATCCGGCTCTGTCTGTTACTACGATGAGGCTAAGGACATCCTTATTTCTGGCGACCTCCTTTTCGGGCCGATTTGGGGATATATGGTGACTTTTCTACTGGAGTTCCTCACCGCTCAAAGACAACCCGACGTGGACCTTCAGCGTCAGATACAATCACTGGAAAACCTAGCCAATGACGAGATGATCAAGAGCACGACCCTAATTCTACCCGGCCATGGACCAGAATACCATATGCAGGAGAAACCAGATGCCGTTAAGCGCTCGTTAAGGGTGTTGCGCCTGTGCTTGAGAATTTAGGCTCAGAGAGTAGGCACATGAAGTTCGAATCCTCCTGACTTTTTTGTCCTTTGACCGTTTCAGGGGTTAGCACAAGGCTACCTCCCCCGCCGAATACACTCAATATCCAACGAGGGAGATAGCCTTGTCTACTTTCTACTCGTTATCGCCTATGGCTACCACTTGCCGGTCAGCTTAAAGGAGCTGGCTGTAATGAAAGCAACGTGGCCTTCAGGGGTGGGTACGAAGATAGCCCATGCATCAAAGTCACCCTGCCCCGTGGCTCCCTCAAGAAAGTTCCAGTGGCCGCTGATGGTTAGCTTATAGAGAGGGATGCCATCAGGATAAGCTGGGTGAACACCGGGAGGTAGGTACCAACCGGCGAATACCAGCGGTTCAATCTTTCCGTTCACGTTGAGAACGGATTCCCCTGCCTCCAGCGTGCCGTGAAGATTGCCGGCCTGGGTCGCCAGTTCGACATTCGCCTTATAGGTCATGGTGAAGTCGCCGCTGATATCCCCATCCAAAGTACCACCTATCTCACGCTCAGATACCACATACCTGCCACTTTTACCGGCGGGGAACACATCACCAGGTGTGATATAAGTAATGGTTCCGTTAGCCTCAAAGGGTACGGGCTTTGCTGCCAGGGCTACAGCCGGTGTTAATGCGGTCAACACCAAGGCTAGAGCCAGGCTCATAAGGAGTAATCTCTTTCTTAGCATCTCGTTTTCACCTCCTTTCCACGCAATATTCTGAAATAAGGTGCGTGTGTCCTTTATACCTACAATCACATAATAGGCTATTGTATAAATAAATCAATCCAGCAACGTATTGATTTGTTATTCCATCTAAAGAATTATGAGCTATCCGAAGCCCCAATCAGCATAACCTGCTTTCTTGACCTTTATCGCTAGTTTCCCACGCTTGTTTTCACACAGCATATTCAGTTACTACTTACGGCTCAGGCTGAATTAGCTCCTCAGCATGAAAAACGTTTGTGTTAATTGAAAATAGGTTTGCCTTGGGACTATAATACTAAGCAATGTATTCGAAAGTAGTATTGCTGGCATAAGAGCCTCGCTTTAGAATTTGTCAAAGACACTCATTATGGTAAGATGAAAGGATAAATGGGTTCGTGATTATGTCGCCAAGTTCAGAACTGAGTCTCCGCCAAGCACTGGTTGATTCCGGTCTCGTCAGTGCTGAGAAAATAAGAGAGATAGCCCCGGAAGCTGAAGGCACAAAGCTGGGTCAGGTACTGGTCGAGCGAGGGGTTATCACGGTACAGGAACTGGCAATGGTAATCCAGTGGCGGATGAGCAGGTCTATAGTTAATCTAAAGACCTGCCCCGTTCAGCCGGACGCAATAAAGCTCATTCCTGAGTCAACAGCCAGAAGGTATAACGTAATGCCGCTGACTCTCACTAATAAAGTCCTGCGGGTAGCCATGTCAGACCCCGGTAATGTGAAGGCACTACAGCCGCTAGTAGCGCAAGCCCGGGTGCGAATCGAACCGGTGCTAGCTCGTGCCGATGAAATCCGTGAAGCTATTGACCGCACTTACAAGACCTATGCTGAAATTGGGAAGCAGCTTAGCCGCGTTCAGCCTCCATCAAAAGTTGCAACCGGAGAGGGAATTTCCTTTGATACTGTTGCTGAAGCACCGGCGGCTCGTACCTTAGACCTTATCATCAGTGAAGCGGTCAAGAATAGAGCCTCTGATATCCATATGGAACCACAAAAAGATAGAGTTCGGTTGCGCTATCGCATTGATGGCGTGTTGCAGGACACGATGTCTTTACCTCTTAGTGCCCACACCACTCTCATTTCCAGGTTGAAGATTCTGGCTAACATGAACATTGCCGACCATCGTCCTCAGGACGGTCAGTTTTCATTCAGGGCCGGAAGTCGAGAAGTTGATATCAGGGTAGCTACCATTCACGACACATGTGGCGAAATGGCGGTGCTACGCATCTTGGATAAGTCATTCTCAGCACTGAAACTGACCGAACTCGGCTTTTCAGCGGACAACCTGAAGCAGTATGAAAATATGCTAAAATTTCCTTTTGGTATGATTTTGATTAGTGGTCCCACTGGTTCGGGCAAAACCACCACTCTTTATGCATCGGTCAGCCACCTTAACTGCAAAGAGCGTAACATCATCACCGTGGAAGACCCGGTGGAATACCGCTTTGAAGACATCAATCAGATTCAGATTAATCCTCGTGCTGGACTGACCTTTGCCAATGGTCTGCGTGCCATATTACGACATGACCCTGATATTATCCTAGTGGGTGAGATACGAGATGCCGAGACAGCGGAAATAGCGGCTCAGGCAGCTCTCACCGGGCATCTGGTGCTCTCATCAGTTCATGCCAATGATACTGTGGGCGCTCTTTTCCGGTTGCTAGATTTAGGGGTGGCACCATTCCTTGTTTCCTCGGCACTTATTGGTGTTGTTGCTCAGCGAATGGTACGCCGAGTTTGTCCTCACTGCCGCCGACCAACGCCTGCTCCTGTCGATGCGCAGCTTGCCTACTGCAAGGAGCTGGGGGAGGAACGAAGCGAGTTCTTTTATGGAAGTGGCTGTAGTTCTTGTGCCAATACAGGTTATCTAGGACGCACTGCGGCTTTCGAAATCATGCGTATGAGCGAAGAAGTAAGAAAGATGATGGTGGATGGAGCTAGCCCCACACAAGTGCAAGCCCAGGCGCGGGGAGAAGGTGCGGCATCAATTTGGCGCGATGGTATGCTCAAGGTAAAGGCAGGTATCACCACCCCCGACGAGGTGCTGCGCAGTGTATTCACTTCAGGGTGAAGCCACAGATTTCGGTTATCCGGGACTTTGGTAAAGCCAGGAAGGCACTTAAACGCACTATGCCAGCTTCCAAACACGTAACAGCCGCATGTTTTTAGCTTGCCATTTGTTACTATTAGATGGTGAGCACTGATTGCCTGTTTTGAGAGAGCGGAGTGTTTATGAGGGACGCCAGTCCCTCTTTTAAAATCAATTCCCCCTCCTTTATACGGCATGGGGAATAAAGGGATAGGTTCTAAACAAATACCTGAGAGGACTTAGAAATGAGTTTATCAACCCCTTACCCTTTATCCCTCTCCCCTTCATAAGGGGGGAGGGAAGAGATTTTAGAGAGGGGGCAAAGCCCCCTCTCTTACCTGTACTCCCCCGGAAAGAGAAATACTGAAGGAGAATCAAAGAGAGGCATTGCCTCTCTTACAATTAAATTTCCCCTCCCTCGTAAGGAGAGGGGGATTAAGGGGGTAGGTTGCTAACCAATGTCTAAGGGAGGGTAAAGCCTATAGTGGAATCCAAAATCCCAAACACGAAGCTCTAAACAAATCCGAAACACTAATTACCAAAACTAGAAAACCAACCTTCAGGTTCAGGGCTTAGAAGTTAGAACCTGTTTTGAGAAAGCGGGGTGTTTAAGAGGGACGCTAGTCCCTCTTTTAAAATTATTTCCCCCTCTCCTGTTTAGGAGAGGGGGATTAAGGGGGTGAGGTTGCTAGACAGCTACCCTCTTATCTTATTTATAGGGGGATAAAGAGGGATAGGGTTGATAAATAATCTCTAAATAGCCTCGTTGCCTTAGCTAAGCTGGGTATGGTATAGTTTGGGTAGTGGAAAACAAGCTTGATTTTATTGCCTCAGGCACGGTTACCTCACCTCGTGGGTTCAGTGCCGGGGCTACTTATGCCGGACTGAAGAAAAACAAGGCTGGTGTCCTTGACCTTGGCATCCTCTTTTCCGAAGTGCCCTGTGTGGCTACTGCTTTATTTACCAACAACAAGATTAAGGCAGCCCCGGTAGTACTATCTCAGCAGCGTTTAAAGTCGGGGAGAGCGGTGGCGGTAGTGGTGAATAGCGGCTGTGCCAACGCTTTTGTTGGGGAGCAGGGTGTGGACGATGCCGCCGAGATGGCGGAGCTTACCGCTAGGAATCTCGGGATATCTCCCAAGGATGTTCTGGTAGCCAGCACCGGTGTCATTGGTCAGCGATTGCCTGTGGAGCGGATAAGGGCGGGTATAAGTCATATTGCCCTTTCCGAAAAAGGTGGTCATGAGCTAGCCAAGGCGATTATGACCACTGATACCGTTCCCAAGGAAATAGCGGTAGCTGTCCGGGTTGATGATAGCCAGTTTATCATTGGCGGGGTGGCTAAAGGCTCGGGGATGATTCACCCCGATTTGGCTACTCTACTCTGTTTCCTGACCACTGATGCTGCTGTGGATATAGATTTTCTTAAATCGTCCTTGCGCCGGGCGGTAGATATGTCCCTTAATATGGTTTCCATTGATGGAGATACCAGTACTAACGATACAGTGCTGATAATGGCAAATGGACTGGCGGGGAATGAGACTATTTCATCGGGTAGTCGGCTGGCTGACGTTTTCCAGCAAGCCCTCGACCAGGTTTGCATCTATCTGGCGAAGATTATTGCTCGTGATGGCGAAGGGGCAACCAAGCTCATTGAAGTTGCGGTTACAGGGGCAACTAGCCTTGATGAGGCTAAGTTAGCGGCGAGGACAGTGGTAAGCTCGCCGCTGGTGAAGTCGGCGGTGCACGGCAATGACCCCAACTGGGGACGGGTGGTGGCGGCGGTGGGGCGGAGTGGGGTGGAGGTGGTGGAATCAAAGATTGACCTTTATATTGGTAACATCTGTCTGGTTAAGGGTGGGCACCCACTGCCGTTTAATCGTGAAGATGTGATAAATGTGTTGCGTAATGTTGAAGTTTCGATAAGTTTACAGCTTAACCTGGGCTCGGGCAGTGCTACCGCCTGGGGCTGTGATTTATCCGAGGAATATGTCACCATTAACAGTCAGTATACCACTTAGCAGAAGGAGGAAATTAAGGGAGTTATAGAGGGGCGTAGACCCTCTATAAAGTTATTCCCCCCTTAACAAGGGGAAGGGGGATAAAGGGGGATGGGGTTACTAAATGGATAAGGTTATTGTGGTTAAGATAGGTGGGGCTACCCTGGGTAGCCATGACACTACTATTGAGGACTTGGTTGAGCTTCAAAAACAGGGCAAATCACTGGTAGTAGTCCATGGTGGTGGCAAATTGATAACTGACTGGCTTAAAAAACACGGGATTTCCAGTCGGTTTGTCCACGGTGAGCGGGTAACTGATAAGGCAACTCTTGAGGTGGTCATTTCAGTATTAGCCGGGCTGGTCAACAAGGAGATTGTAGCCGCTATTAATAGCCTGGGGGGACGGGCAGTAGGTCTCAGTGGTGTAGATGGAGCCATTATTCAGGGTAAGGTCAAGAATAAGGAGCTAGGCTATGTCGGTTCGGTAACCAAAATAGACCTCACTCCTTTGGAGATTTTGTTACATTCCGGCTATATCCCGGTGGTAGCTCCGGCAGCCCTTCATCTTGATAAATCAGACGAAAAGGTGAGGATACTTAACATTAATGCTGATATTGTGGCTGGTGAAATAGCGGCTGCTGTCGGTGCTGAATCTCTAATCTTTTTAACTGATGTTGCTGGTGTTTGTGACCAATCAGGCAGGTTACTGCCTCAGTTGTCACCCGGTGAGGCTGAAGCATTAATAGTTTCGAGTGTAGCTTCAGGAGGGATGGTGCCCAAGATTAAAGCTTGCCTGATAGCTTTGTCCAATACTTCAGCTGTGCATATCACAGATGGCAGAAAGCCGCACGCCTTGCTCCGGGAGATTGAACAGGGCGGTAGTGGCACCACAATACAACATTTACACGCGTAGATTGAAGAGATTGTTTAGCAACCTATCCCCCTGACCCCCTTCCCTTGAGAAGGAGAGAGGGATTAAGGGGGTGAGGTTGAAAAGCAATCTCGCTATAGGGAGTAAGAAATGACTAACTGGCAGGAACTGGAGCATAAGTACTTTATGAATACGGTACAGCGGGTACCGATAACCTTGGTGAGAGGACAGGGAGCGCGGGTATGGGACGAAAATGACCGGGAATATCTCGACTTTGTTGGTGGCTGGGCAGTTACCAGCCTGGGGCACTGTCATCCGGTGGTGGTTGAAGCGGTGGCGGAGCAAGCTAAGACACTCATTCAAACTTCAAACCAGTTCTATACCATTCCTCAGGTTCAGTTAGCTGAGCTTTTGGTTCAGAATAGCTGTCTGGATAAGGTCTTCTTCTGCAATAGTGGTGCTGAAGCCACTGAGGGAGCAGTTAAGTTAGCCCGGCGTTACGGACAACACTATCTGAATGGAGCCTATGAGGTTATTACCATGACCGATTCCTTTCATGGTCGCACTCTGGCGATGACCGCAGCTACCGGTCAGGCCAAGTTTCAACAGCCATATGTTCCATTGCCGGTTGGTTTTGTTAATGTTGATTTTAATAATATTGAGGCGATAAAGTCGGCAACTACTGAAAAGACCTGTGCCGTGATGTTAGAGCCAGTGCAGGGGGAGGGTGGTGTCAACCTGCCCGGTGATGATTATTTAGCCGCAGTGCGAAGCTGGTGTGACCAGAAGGGCATACTGCTTATTCTGGATGAGATTCAAACCGGCATAGGACGACTGGGAACACTTTTTGCTTATGAGCAGTATGGTGTTGAACCTGATATAATGACATTAGCCAAAGGCTTGGCTAATGGCGTGCCCATCGGGGCTATATTAGCTAAAGATAGCGCTTCTGTTTTTGTTCCCGGTGAGCATGGCTCTACCTTCGGGGGTAATCCTTTAGCCTGCGCCGCCGGTTACGCTACGGTAAAGTTTGTTATTGACCATAATGTTGCCGGTAATGCCAAGAAGGTGGGGCAGTATTTTATTAGCGGTCTGGAAAAATTAAGGCAGAAATTCCAGTTTATTACTGAGGTTCGAGGACGGGGACTGTTATTGGCTATGGAGTTTAGCTCGGATATCGCTGGGTCATTGGTAACGGCTTGCCTTGATAGAGGCTTGCTGGTTAATCGAGTGAAACCCAATGCCTTGCGCTTTATGCCTCCCCTCATTATCGGGAACAAGGAGGTTGATGAGGCGCTGGGTATTTTAGATAAAGTATTGTCCGGCGTTGTTAGCAAGATATGAAGAAAAGGATTCGTATACTTAAGATAGGGGTAATATTAACCATAGTTTTATCGTTGGCTACTGTGGTTATAGCTCCGCCGTCTTTGATGGCTGGGGTAGTTAGTGAGGTTGGCGCTGGTGGTTTTCCCATATCAGCCGCTGACTTTTCCGCGGTGCCGCAATCCGTAGTTGAGGATGCCACCGGATTATCCGTAGAGTTATTTGGAGATTACGATGAGAAGTGCGACCAGTTTGTGAACCAGCTATTAGCCACCTATTTGGAGGCTAAAGACAAGGATTTTATTATGTTTTTTAACTCAGGAGGCTGGGGGTGGAATCTATTAGAGATTTCCCCCGACTGGAATAGCATCTTTACCGGTGTTCAATCTGAATTAGGCAAATTAGGTTATACCTCACTGTGGCTGAATTATAAGCGGACGCTTGACCCTTTGAAGGGGCACCTTGACGAGCTTATGTCAATGATAAGCCTTCATCCGCAGAAGGCTAAAGATTTAGCCTCCAGAGTAGAGTTTCTCACCGACCATATCCCGGGGCTCAGGGTTATTATCGGTGGTGAAAGTAACGGCGCCATTTTCTGTGATAGGGCGATGAATATTTTGAAGGATAATCCCCAGGTATATAGCATTCAAACGGGTCCTCCCTTCTGGTATAAGAATGCTGTGCAGGATAGAACACTGGTTATGAGAAGCAACGGGGTGATTCCTGATGCTTTCAGTCAGGGAGACCTTTTTACCATAGTTGGTGCTAACATGGAATCTTTTTTGGGTTTCTCTAAGCCGGAAAACTCAGGTAAGATATTACTCTATTTAGGAGCCCCAGGGCATGAGTACTGGTGGCAAGACCCCGAGGTTCATTCTAAAATTACTAACTTTCTGCAGCAAATGCTACGGTTAGATAACGGGGGTTAGTTTAAGGGAGGTTGGGTATGTCATGAAAAGTAGTCGTCAGGTCAAACTGGCTCCGTCTATTCTCTCAGCTGATTTCGGTCGGCTGGGTGAGCAGGTGGCTGAGGCCACCAGGGCGGGTGCCGACTATATTCATGTTGATGTTATGGACGGGCACTTCGTGCCACAGATAACTATTGGCGCTCCGGTAGTCAGTGCGATTCGTCGCTGGACAAATCTCCCTCTGGATGTTCATCTTATGGTTAAGACACCGGAACACCAGATTAGTCAGTTTGCTGATGCCGGGGCTGATATTATAACTGTCCATGTAGAAGCCTGTACTCATATTCACCGGGTGGTGCAGGCAGTTAAAGGATTAGGGGTTAGAGCAGGGGTTTCTCTCAATCCGGGAACACCTGTAGATTTGCTTGACGAAATTCTTCCCTCGGTTGATTTAGTCCTGGTAATGACAGTCAACCCTGGCTATGGCGGGCAAGCTTTTATCGAGTCTACACTGGATAAAATAGCCCGATTGCGTGCTGAGCTGGACAGAATGGGCTTAGCGGCTGAGTTAGAGGTAGATGGCGGCATTAACGCCGAGGTTGCCCCCAGAGTGGTGCAAGCCGGGGCTCGGGTACTGGTAGCTGGGGCAGCGGTATTTGATGCCAGGCAGAGTGTGAAGGAAAACCTGGATAAGATACGGGCTAGCTTGGACTAGGGGCTAGCCTTTTGTTGGTTTTGCGCTGATTACGCAGGCATCTGGTGCACAGATTGAGGCGTTTCGGTTGACCATCTATAGTGAGGGTAACCGGGTGGATATTGGGTAACCAGCGCCGATTGGTGCGGCGCTTGGAATGACTTACATTATGACCAAACTGAGGTGATTTTCCACATAGATCACATTTCAACTTTTCTTCTCTCCTTGACTATCACACGAACTTGTTATAAACTTTGCCTGCTAATATTAGCATACTCGGGCAAATTTGGCAAAGGTGGCTGTTTAGCAGGGGATTGAACGGGGCGACGCTCCGTGGACAAACAAATTAACAAGGACGGTATGAGATGAAGCAGGCTAAACCTGTTACCGGGCAAGACTTGAGAGAGATGTTATCTGCAGCTACTACGTGGCTGGAGAAGAGCGCCCCGGAGGTTGATGCTTTGAATGTTTTCCCGGTGCCTGATGGTGATACCGGGACTAATATGCTGCTTACCATGCGTTCCACAATAGAGGAAGCTTATCGCGCTCCTGACCGTAGTGCCTCGGCGGTGGCTCAGGCTATGTCCAGGGGGGCACTAATGGGAGCCAGGGGTAATAGTGGCGTAATATTATCGCAGATTTGGTGCGGCTTGGCTCAGGGTTTGGCGGGAAAAGAGTCATTTAATGGTAGTGACTTTGCTGATGCCTTACAACAATCAACGGTGATGGCATATAAGGGACTGAGTAATCCGGTGGAAGGGACTATTCTTACCGTAATCAAGGATGCCGCCGCTGCTGCCCAGGCACAGGCTAGCAGTGGTGATAATGACTTGACATCAGTTTTAGAGGCTACCGTTAGTGCCGCCAGAGAGTCGGTGGCTAATACCCCGAGCCTCCTGCCAGTATTGAGGGACGCTGGAGTGGTAGATGCTGGGGGACAGGGTCTGTTTATTATTCTGGAGGGTGCTCTTTATTACCTCAGGGGAGAGACCGAACAATTGCAGTTGCGTAAGCCCTGGATGATTGCCAGTAATGTACCGTTACCGGCAGGAGCACACCATATAGGAATTGTTGAAGAGGTACCATACGGATATTGCACCAACTTCCTGCTCCGAGGGCAGGGGCTCGACCCGGATAAGCTTAGAACGAAACTGGCGAAGAAGGGAGAATCTCTGGTTGTAGTCGGTGATGACTCTACAATTAGAGTTCATATCCATACCTTAGACCCCGGCGAAATCATTCATTATGCGTTTTCGCTTGGTACCATGCATGAGATAAACATTCGGAATATGGATGAGCAACACCAGGACTTCTTGGAGATGCGGAAGGAGAGGGAACTGGCGGTTGATGTGGCTACCGTTGCTGTTGCTGCTGGAGACGGACTTGCCGATATTTTTAAAAGCCTGGGGGTGACCGCTGTTGTTCCTGGTGGACAGACGATGAATCCATCGACTAAAGATTTACTCCAGGCGGTGGAGTCAGCGGCTTCAGATAAGGTTATCATTCTACCCAACAACAAAAATATAGTGCTTACCGCCAATCAGGTTCAGTCATTAACGACCAAGGCTATAAAAGTAGTGCCGACGAAAACAATTCCTCAGGGAATAGCTGCCCTGTTAACCTTTGATTATGAGGCAGACTTTGAGACCAATGCTCAACGTATGGAAGAGGCGAAATCAGCGGTAAGGTCTATTGAGATTACCCGAGCCACACGCCCCGTCCAGCTAGGCGGGCTGAGCATTAAGAAGAAGCAGGCTATTGGTCTGCTGGATGGGGACCTGGTGGCAGCAGGAGATAGTACTACCGATGCCCTTAACCAGGTGCTAGCCAGACTGGATTTGGCTAACTCTGAAGTGATTACCATCTATTACGGGAGTGACACTGAGTCAACTGAAGCGGAGCAGGCTGGTGCTGGTATCCGTGAGCAGCATCCCCACCTTCAGGTTGAGGTGGTTCGGGGTGGTCAACCTCACTATAATTATATCGTTTCTGTAGAGTAGTAGGGGGGGAGTTTCCCCATGACTGTCAAGATTATTACCGATAGCTTAGGAGATATTCCATCAAATGTAGCTAAAAAACTGGGAATTACAGTAATTCCCATAAATGTTATCTTTGGCACCGAAGTTTTCCGAGATGGCGTGGACCTGACTACCGGGCAGTTCTACGATAAGCTGATACGCAGCAAGATTTTCCCGGCAACCACTATACCGCCTCTAAGCACCTATATTGAACTATTTAATAAAGCGGCTAAAGAGACCGATGAAATTCTGGTCATCACCATTTCCTCCAAGCTTAGCAATACTTATGAGGCATCGTTGCAAGCTGTGGAGCTGATGGAGCGGAAGTGCCGGGTAGAAGTAATTGATTCACAGCGGGCGGTGATGGCGCAGGGGCTGATAGTAATCAGTGCGGCTAAGGCAGCTCAGACCGGGGCTGGTCTGGACGAGGTCGTAGATATAACCCAGCGCAATATCCTCCGGACGGAAGTCCGTATGGTTTTTGATACCCTGGAATACCTTAAACGGGGTGGACGTATTGGCAAGGCGCAGACTTTTGTGGGGTCGATGCTCAGGCTGCACCCCATTTTGGGCATAAGGGATGGTGAAGTTTATCCTTTCACCAGGGAACGCTCTCGGGCTAAGGCGACAGATTACTTATATAACTTTGCGGTGAGCTTTTCCCATATTGAGGCGATAGCAGTGGAGGATGCTACTACTCCTGATGAAGCCGATAGGCTGGTTGAGCGGCTCGGCTCAAAATTTCCCAAAGAGCATATCTACCGGTCAAAGATAAGTCCGGTAATCGGTGCCCATGTTGGTCCCCATGTCCTGGCCGTGTCTGTGCTGGGAGACAAATAACAGCTATGACCGTTAAGATTGTCACTGATAGTGTCGCAGACCTACCATCTGAGGTAGCTAAACAGCTGGGGATTACCGTGATTCCGCTAAATGTTCGTTTTGGAGAAGAAGTCTACCGTGATGGCATTGACCTGACTGCTGACGAGTTCTACTACGAGTTAGCGCATGGCAAAACCCTGCCCGTTACTTCAGTGCCATCGCCCAACACCTTTGCTCAGGCGTATGACAAGCTGGCTGAGGATACCGATGAAATCCTGGTTATTGCTCTTACTTCTAAGCTCAGTGGTACCTATGAGGTGGCGTTACAAAGTGTGGGTTTAATGAAGCGGAAATGTCGAGTAGAGGTAATTGATTCACAATTGGCGGTGATGGCAGAGGGATTTCTCGTGATTAAAGCGGCTAAGGCGGCTCAGGCTGGGGCTGGACTCGATGAACTGATGGATTTAGTGCAGAGCAACATCCCCCGTGTAGATTTCCGGGCTGCTTTTGACACTCTGGAATATCTCAAAAGGGGTGGACGCATCGGTAAGGCACAGGCTTTACTGGGGTCAATGCTCAGGGTAAATCCTGTTATAACCCTGAGAAATGGTGTGGTTGAGCCGGCCGGCAGAACGCGCTCCCGGGCTAAGGCGATAGACTACTTATACGATTTTGCTACAAGCTATTCCCATATTGAAGAGATGGCGGTAGAGGATGCTGCTTGTCCTGATGATGCCGAGATACTGGTTGAGCGGCTCGGTTCAATATTTCCCAGGGAGCGAATCTACCGCTCAAGGTCGACCCCGGTAATTGGCACGCATACCGGCCCTGGTCTCCTACTACTGGCTGTGCTGGGGGATAAATAACCGCTATGGTAGTTAAGATTGTAACCGATAGCACTGCCGACCTTCCGACTCAGATGGCTGAGCAGTTGGGGGTTAGCGTGGTGCCAGTGTATTTGCGTTTCGGAGATGAGGTCTACCGGGATGGGGTGGATATAGAAGGGGATGAGTTTTACCAGAAATTGGTGGAGAGTCCTGTTCACCCCAGCACCTCGCAGCCGACACCGGAGGACTTTGCCAGTATTTACAGGGAGCTATCAAAAGAGACCGATGAAATAGTCTCGGTTCATATTTCCCAGAAGGTGAGCGGCACCTATAACTCAGCGCTGCAGGGCAGACAACTAGCCGCTACCAGGAGTCATGTTGAGGTGGTAGATTCATTTTCTGTATCTATGGGTTTAGGGTTAATAGTTATGGCTGCTGCCAGGTTGGCTCAGGCTGGTGCGAGTTTGCAGGGGGTGATGGAGGAGATAAAACAGGCTATTCCCCAGATACATCTGCTTGGTGTTTTTGATACCCTTAAATACCTGCTCTTAGGCGGGCGTATTAGCAGAGCCAAGGCAATAGTAGGGAGTGTGCTTAATGTAAAGCCTTTGATTACCATGCGAGATGGTGAGCTTGTCCCGGCCGGGTTAGCTCGTACCCGTGCTAAAGGCATAGAGCGTCTATTTGATTTGGTTAAAAATGCCTTAAATATTCAGGAAGTGGCTATCGTGCATAGCACTATCCCTGATGAAGCTAGCTCGCTTAAGGAGCGGATAGGTTCAATCTTTAGCGGAGAGCATATTCACTTGGCTAGACTAGGTCCAGCTTTGGGAGTTCATAGTGGTCCCGGTACTCTCATCCTAGCCTTGAGGGAGAAGATAAGTAGTGTCAAGCAAGAGGTCAACGAAGGTGAGCCCTTAAGGAAAAGGATTTCGCTGCCTCCTTTACACATACCAAAATTAAGGTTTTCCTCTCTTTAATTATAGTCGTGCCGACTATGGAGGCAAGGTTTTGCCAGTAAATGTTGAGCCTCTACGTAAGATTCTTGAGTTTGAGCATAAGAAGGGTTATCTGGATTCAGCGGTAATTGGAGGGTTGGACAAGTTCCTTCATCGTTGGACCGGGTCGCTAACCGCCCCTCATCTCCTCAAACGATTCCGTAAAATTCACCCGGTTAAGTTCAGCTATGCCTCACTGACTAAACAGCAGCGTAAACAGTGGGTAACTGATATGTTTAGCTTTTTAGCTGAGGTAGAAGGTAGGGGAGGGGAAAAAGGTGGAGCTAAAGTAACCCCGCTGCCTGGCAGGTCGACTTCAAGGGCAAGAGTGCCAAGAACAGCAGTCAGTCAATCTGTTAATTCGCCCATTACTGTTATCAGGGGGGTTAGCTCAAGTCTGGCAGCCAAGTTTAGTAAGCTGGGTGTCAAGACAATCCGCGACCTGCTCTACTTCTTTCCCCATCGTCACCTTGATTACAGCCAGAGAAAATTTGTATCCCAGCTTACCGAAGGGGAGGAGCAGACTGTTATTGCCAATGTGTGGCAGGCACAGGAGACCAGGCTGGGTGGTAGAAGGAGCACCGAGGCAATTGTCGGCGATGAGACGGGTAACGTTAGAGTGGTTTGGTTTAATAACCCCTATCTGGCCAAGACGCTAAAGACTAATATGCGGATAGTCCTCAGCGGTCGGGTAGGCTTGTTTAACGGACGGCATGTGTTTGAGTCTCCCGAGTGGGAGATGGTAGAGGCTAAAGAGTTGATTCACACCGGGCGCCTGGTTCCCCTTTATTCTCTTACCCGTGGATTATATCCCCGACAGGTAAGGAAATTAATGAAAGAGGTGGTTGACCAGTGGGCGTGGCAGGTGGAGGATTTTCTACCCGATGAGATAAAAGGGCATTGTAATCTTCTGGAACTACCTGAAGCAATAAGCCAGGCGCATTACCCCGATGATGAAACGGCGAAGAATAAGGCGAGGGTTCGTCTGGCTTTTGATGAGCTGTTTCTCCTGCAACTGGGGGTGCTGGGCCAGAAGCGCAACTGGCAGGAGAGCCAGCCGGGTAACCCCTTGACTATTGAAAAGCAGGTATTAGATACCTTTCTGGGGTCTGTGCCCTTTGAGCTGACAAAGGCTCAACACAGGGCGCTAGACGAGATATTAGCCGATTTACAGAAACCGAGACCGATGTCCCGATTGCTCCAGGGTGAGGTAGGTAGCGGTAAAACAGTGGTAGCTACGGCAGCCTTGCTTATGGCAGCGGCTAACGGCTATCAGGGGGCATTCATGGCGCCCACGGAAATCCTGGCGGGACAGCATTTCACCACTCTCTGCCAAATCTTCTCACGGGTGGGGCAGCAGGAGGAGAAGGAGGACTACCTGCATAGCTATCAGGGGCTTTTATCCCGTCCGCTCACTATAGCCCTGCTTATTGGCGACATCAGAGGGACGCAGAAGCGGGAACTCCAGCAGCGTATCCTGGACGGAGACATAGATATTGTCATCGGCACCCACGCTCTTATTCAGAAGGAAGTTGAATTTCACCGGTTAGGCTTGGCGGTAATTGATGAACAGCACCGCTTTGGAGTCGCCCAGCGCTCCGCCCTGCGACAGAAGGGGTTCAGTCCTCATATACTGGTAATGACGGCGACGCCTATACCACGAACTTTAGCCCTGACTCTATACGGTGACCTTGATTTATCGGTTATAGACGAACTGCCTCCGGGGAGACAGGTGGTGAAAACGAAGTGGGTCAAGCCGGTGCAGAGAGATAGCGCTTACGCCTTTTTGAGTCGTCAGGTGGCGGAGAGTCATCAGGCGTTCATTATCTGCCCCCTGGTTGAGGAGTCAGAGGCTATTCAGGCTAAGGCAGCTGTGGCTGAGTATGAGCGTCTATCCCAGGAGGTCTTCCCCGACTTGAAATTAGGCTTACTGCACGGACGGATGTCAGCGGTGGAGAAAGATAAGGTAATGTCACTCTTTCGTTCCGGGAAGCTGGATATCCTGGTTTCTACCCCGGTGGTGGAGGTGGGCATAGATGTGCCCAATGCTACCGTGATGCTGGTGGAAAGTGCCGACCGTTTTGGACTGTCGCAGCTGCACCAGTTCCGGGGCAGGGTGGGGAGAGGACAGGAACAAAGCTACTGTATGCTGTTAACCGAAAACCCGTCACTGGTAGCTAAAGAGCGGCTGGATATCATAGAAAAGACCCACGATGGCTTTCAGCTGGCTGAGGAGGATTTAAAGCTGCGGGGTCCGGGGGAATTCTTTGGCACGAGGCAGAGTGGCTTACCCGACCTCCGTATGGCTAAGCTCTCCGATGTGTCGCTGCTGGAGCTAGCTCGCAGTGAAGCCATCAAGCTCTTTGAGGTAGACTCCATTTTAGAAAAACCAGAGCACCTCTCCTTGGCTAAAGAGCTTGCCCGCGTCTGGCCGTCAGAGGGTGGGGAGTGGAGCTAGGCGTCAGTAACTGAGAAAGACAGTATGAGAATAAGTAAGACTAGCAAAGAGTCAGACTTTTGGTGGCTTACTGCAAAAGAGAAGCGGAAATACATCTATGTTGAATTGGTGTATCACAAGCCATTTGGAGAGGAGAACGATGCTCCTAGCTCAGTATTCATGAACCCATCTCTAGTTGAGGTCAAGAATATAAACCAATGGCGACAGCAATACCAAAATACAAATGTTTACAGGAGCTTGAAAGTTTGGGCCGACAAATCGAGAAAGGATGCCCTATCAGGCCCGTTCATAATAGATATTGATAACGAGTCTGAGAATTTATCTGATGCGCTAGTTGTGACTAAAAAAGCAGTCGAATGCCTTAGAAATTCTTACGGTATCAAAGACGATGACATACACATATTCTTCACTGGACACAAAGGGTTTAATCTTGAAATACATCCTAGCGCTTTGAAAATACGAGGCACAGTGGAAGAACAAGAAAACAAAACACAGCGGATACGAAAAGAGGTTATAAGGAAATTGCAGCAAGGCAAGAATGTCAAAGGCAACTCAGTTAGCGAAAGAGGCACTCTCATAGACTCAATACATGAATATGTGCGGCTGCATTACTCGCTAAACAAGTGGATTTCTAAAACAGGTAAAATTGCTCGCATGAAGATAGAGCTTCCTATTCACGAGTTTAACAATCTCATTATAGAGAAGATTATCGCTAAATCTGAAAGGAGTTAAAAGGTACTAACGCCCCTCTTTCTTTTTCTTCCCCCTTTTAAAATCCCTCTCTATCTCCCTTTACGAAAGGGAGAAGTATGTCTCCCCCTTTTATAAAGGGGGACTAAGGGGGATTTAAGTCCTGCTTAAGGGGGAGTGGAGGTAAGAGAGGGGCTTCACCCCTCTCAAAAATCTCTCCTCCTTCATTTGGTAGCGGGAGCTTGTTTAGTCAGGAATGTCTAAGAGGGGCGTTAGCCCCTCTTTCATTTATCTCCCCCTCCCTTGTAAGGGAGGGGGATAAAGGGGGTAGGTTGCTAACAAATACTTAAGGGAATGAGGTTAATAAAGACTCTCAGATTATCCCTTTCAGCTAGCTTTGTGCTATAATTTGGGCATAGAGGAAGAGGATTATGTTGAGAAAGTTTCGGGTAATTCTTGAGCCTAACGAGACGGGCGGATATACCGTGACTGTTCCATTGTTACCGGGGTGCATCACTGAAGGCGATACCAAAGCTGAAGCCTTGACTAACATTAAGGAAGCTATAGAACTTTATATTGAGAGCCTTCAGGCTGATGGCGAGCCAATCCCTCTTGAGGAAGCTGTTGAGGAGGCAGTAGTCGAGGTTGTCGCATGAGGCTGCCGCGCATCAGTGGCAAGCAAGCTGTGGCAGCACTCTTGCGAGCCAGTTTCACAGTTCATCGTATTCGGGGGAGCCATTATATTCTTAAGCATTACCAGACAGGTCGGAGGGTAACAATTCCCTATCAGCGGCGGGAACTGGCTTTGAAGACCTTGCACTCCATATTAAAGCAGGTGGGAATAAGCCCCGATGAATTTTCCAAGCTGCTATAGAATACACAGCCTCTTCTCCCCCCAGGATTGACTAAAGTCCAGTTTATAATGTCGTTTAACAACCTATCCCCCTGACCCCTTCCAAGAATAAATTCTAATTCCTAAGCACGAAACCCTAAACAAATTCAAAATACTAATTACCAAAACCCAAACCCACAGGTTCTGAATTCAGGGCCTAGAAATGAGCTTGGCATCCCCCATCCTTTTAGATGTTCGGTTAGAACCTATCCCCCTGACCCCCTTCCCTTATTAAGGGAAGGGGGAGTGGAGGTAAGAGAGGGGGCTTTGCCCCCTCTCTAAAATCTTCTCCCCTCTCCTTTGGTGGTAGGAGCTTGTTTAATCAGGAATGTCTAAGAGGGGCGTTAGCCCCTCTTCTATTTATTTCCCCCTCCCTTACAAGGGAGGGGGATAAAGGGGGTAGGTTGCTAACAAGTACTTAAGTGGTGAGGTTAATAAACAATCTCAGGTTACCCCTTTCCGCTAGCTTTGTGCTATAATCTGGGCATAAATCTATTTAGAATAAACCTCTGATGATTAAACAAAAACTTGCAGATATGTTAACGCAGGCGGCATGCCAGGCCCAGGAATCGGGCAAATTGCCTTCGGTTGCTTTGCCTGAGGCTACCATTGAGCGTCCTCAAAATCCAGAGCACGGCGACTACGCCTCAAGCCTTCCCTTGAAATTAGCCCGGGCGACGGGAGTTAACCCGCTGACTATAGCCGGTGACATGGTCAAGCTTATGGCTCCCACCCCCGAGATTGACAGTATTGTCGCTGCCCCACCGGGGTTTATCAATTTCACCCTTAAGAGCGACTGGCTGACCCAGCAGGTGGACGCCATCCTTGACGCTGGTGATGCTTATGCTGATATTGACCTGGGGCGGGGTAGCCGGCTACAACTGGAATTTGTCAGTGTTAATCCCACTGGCCCGCTTCATGTCGGGCATGGACGTGGCGCTATTCTGGGTAGTACTTTAGCCAATGTTTTAACCTCTGCCGGCTACAAAGTGGAGACGGAATACTACATCAATGATGTCGGCAGTCAGATAGATGCCTTTGCTCGCTCCCTCTATATTCGTTATCAACAATGTCTGGGTGTTAACGCTGAGATGTCGGCTGATGGTTACCTCGGCAGCTATATGGTTGACCTGGCTAAGGAGGTCATTGCTGAGGAAGGGGACAGGTTTCTGGCTCTGCCGGAACAGGAAGCAGTATCGCAATTGGGCCAGCTCGGCTTGGGGAAAATGATGAAGCAGATAAAGGGTGACCTTGAGCTGCTAGGGGTATGTTTTGATGTCTGGTTCAGTGAGCAGAGCCTTTTTGATAAAGGGCAATACCAGAAGTCAACGTCGCTTCTACGCGACGGGGGTTATATTGGCGAGAAGGAGGGCGCTACCTGGTTTATCTCTACCGCTCTGGGTGAAGATAAAGACAATGTGGTGGTGCGCAGCGATGGTTCTCCCACCTATTTTGCCTCTGACATTGCCTATCACTATAACAAGTTTGTGGAGCGTAAGTTTGACCAGGTGATTAATATCTGGGGGGCTGACCACCAGGGGCATATATCCCGGATGAAGGCAGTTATCGGTGCCCTGGGCATAGACCCGGAGCAATTGCGGATAATAATCTCTCAGATGGTGACGCTGCGTCGCGGCGAGGAGTTGGTTCGTGTTTCCAAGCGTAGTGGCGATATTATCACCCTGCGTGAGGTGGTGGATGAGGTGGGAGCGGATGCCTGCCGCTTCTTCTTTCTCTCCCGCACCGCCGATGCCCAGATGGACTTTGATTTGGAGTTAGCCAAAAAGGAGTCGCCGGAAAACCCGGTTTACTATGTCCAGTATGCCCATGCTCGTATCGCCAGTATTCTTCACCTGGCTCAGGAGAGTGAAATTGACTGCAGCGACGGAGATATTTCCCTGCTGACTACTGAGCCGGAGCTTACTTTAATACGCAAGATGTTACTTTTACCCGAAATTGTTGAGACTATAGCCCATACCCTGGAGCCTCACCACCTTACCTATTATGCTCAGGATTTGGCTACCGTCTTCCATAGCTTTTACAAGCAGTGCCGGGTCGTATCTAAAGATGTACCATTAACCAGGGCTCGTCTCAAGCTGGTAAAGGCAGCCAAGCTTGTTCTGGCTAAAACCCTTAGCCTTATGGGAATGACCATACCGGAAAGGATGTGAAATGAAGCATCGTGTTTTTTCAGGAACTCGTCCTACAGGCAGACAACATCTGGGGAACTATCTGGGAGCGCTGCAAAATTATGTGAACCTCCAGGACGAGTATGATTGTGTATATTGTATCGTTGATATTCATGCTTTAACCTCATTGGAGGATACCAGTGAGTTGCAAAGGAATATCCATGAAATGATGCTTGACTGGCTGGCGGCTGGTCTTGACCCTCAAAAAAGCATTCTTTTCGTCCAGTCCCATGTCCCCGAGGTGATGGAGCTACATACCCTGCTGAGTATGGTTACCCCGTTGGGCTGGCTGCTGCGGGTGCCCACTTTTAAGGAGAAGGTAAAGCTTCAGCCGCAGAATGTAAACTACGGTCTGGTGGGCTATCCGGTTCTGATGACGGCGGATATTGTGCTTTATAAGGCTGAGTTTATCCCGGTGGGTGAAGACCAGTTACCTCATATAGAACTAGCCAGGGAAATTGCCCGCCGCTTTAATAACCAGTTTGGTGAGACCTTCCCTGAGCCTGAAGCCAAGCTTACCTCGTTCCCCCTGGTGTTAGGGCTGGATGGCAGTGATAAGATGAGCAAGCAGGCTGGCAATGATATTGAGCTGGCTATTTCCCCACAGGAAACTCTGGAGCGGGTAATGACCGCAGTCACCGACCCGGCTCGTCGCTACCGTGATGACCCCGGACATCCCGAGATATGCAACATTTACCGACTTCATGGGTATTTTAGCCCGTTCCAGTTAGATGATATCGCTGACCAGTGTCGCTCGGCAAAGATAGGCTGTGTTGATTGCAAGAGGATTCTGGCGGAAGGGATTAACGCTGCCCTGGCTCCTTTCCGGGAACGGCGGGCGCAGCTAGCTGCCAACCCGCAGTATATAGCTGATGTTCTCGCTGATGGGGCTCAGCGTGCCCGGAGTATTGCTCGGGAGACTCTTAAAGAAGTCAAGCAAAAAATGGGTCTTATATAGTTTACCTCACCCCCTTTAGTTTTTATATGGTAACCCACCCCCTTTATCCCCCTCCCTTAGATTAAGGAAGGGGGAATTTGTTGTATAAAAGAGGCTTCGCCTCTCTTTGATTTCCCCTTCATAAAGAGAGGGGGAAACAATTTTGTAAGAGGGACTGGCGTCCCTCTTAGATACCCTGCTTAAGTAAGCCCCTATCCTCAAAGGGGGATAGGGTTCAAAAACAATCTACCCTTAACGAACGAACTCAACTATTGACCACTGCTTTTCGGTCTCGTTGTAGCACAATTGGAACAGCTTGTTGTCCCTGGTTCTAACCTGAAAGTATTTTTTCCCCGGCTCCTGCCACGCCTTTTCTATCTTCTCCACCTCATACTCGGTCCCCTCCCACTCAAAAGACGTTGGTCTTTCGGCGTAGGTGTGACCGGAGTAGCAGCTAACCTTAATATCATCTGGTTTCATTACTCTTCAAATGTGACCGTTGATTTTCTCCAGTGAAGCCAGAGGGCTACGCCGGTTACCAATACTGCCACCACCGCGGCATAAATCTCCAGTGAAACGATGGTGAAAATCCCTGATTGGAGCAGAGCAACACTGTAGTTCATTAAGCCGTGTAGAAAAGAAGCGAGGAGGTAAAATTGCCATCCCCAACCCCTGGCCAGACCCCAGCCAGCTAGAGCACAGGAAGCGGTGTGAAAGGCAACGGCAAAGAACCTTTCCCAGAATCCAGCCAGTGCCACCAAGCCCCCGGTCTGCACTGCTTCCCAGCTCCAGCCAGAAGCGAAGATAGTATTATGTGCCCACACTGCCTCAAAAGTCCCAAATCCAGCCCCAGCTACCGCCCCGATAACCAGTCCCAGTTTAGGGTCAATCCTCCTGCCCATGCGCCACCAGCAGATGACTACCGGCACCAGTTTAGACCCCTCCTGAACCAATCCACTGAGGAGTATTTGAGGTATCCCGGCGAGTAGAATCCAGCGCAAGAGGATTTCCTGGCTCCAAAAGTGACCCAGTGCCCGTCCCGTCAAGACCTGGAGGGGAATTTGAATAAAACTAACTGCAGCCAGGGACAGAATGGCACTGGCGATGAGGACTGCCCAGAGCCAGTGTTTCCTGAAGAGGGGTGGCCAGTAACCGACCAGCCATACAGCGCCAAAGACTACCGCCAGACCAATCCCCACAATATTGGGGTTAGCAAACCAGGATAGAAAGAAACCAATTATTTGTTCTAGCATATTATCCCATTCCTTTCAGGTTTTTATTAGATAACCCTACCTTCCTTTTTTGCCTTTTTATCCAGATAACTTCCAATGGCTAAGCCGATAGCTGTGCCAAGCGCTGGTCCGATGCCAGCATTGCCCAGTACCGCACCAAGAGCGGCGCCAATGCCCACACCAATCGCCATACAGATTCCAATATATTGTCCTTTGGTAACCAGTTTGTGTTGCTTCTGAAGGTGTTTGGTAATATTGCCAATCGTCTTGAAGTATCTCTTGCGTGTTTCTTTATTGGGCGTCTGAATTAAGTAACTTAGCTCCTTGGTAAGTGTTGTGATTTCCTGCTGAAACAACTGGCATTGCCCGCAGGTAGAAGAGAAGTCGCCAACCCTCTTGGCTATTCTCAGAAGCAAGTCCAGTTTGTACTTTTTAGAGACTTTCCTGTTCAGGCTATCCTGATAAATATTTATTTCTTTAGCAACCCGGTCATACCAGATGTTGTTTGATTCCATCATTCTCCTGTTTAAATTTTATTAGGTAACCCTATCCCCTGTTTCCCCTTCCCCTTAACAAGGGGAAGGGGAACTAATTATATAAGAGAGGCTTCGCCTCTCTTTAGCTCTCCTTTAGTCCTTATTCCTCTTATCCTCTTTCACTCATTCAGTGGGCTTTACCTTGTATCCCTCTTCTCGTAGTCTTCGTTCTGCTTCCCTTCGTATCTGAACGTACTCATCGGCTGTTGGAATCCTGAACTTCTTTTCTACGACCTTATATTTCCTTACCTTGGATCCTTCCAATTTTACGTGCAACAATGATCCGCATTCTTGGCAAGCCACTTGACCGTCATAATTGTCGGTGTCAATGAATTGTGGAATTTTAATAGTTTTTCCACATACTAGGCATTCAATTTCAACCATTTTGCCCCTCCCAATTTATATTTCGGGTCTCCGCTTATGCCATTCTGTAGCCTGCTGGTAGGCATAAGCGATTTTGAGGATGGTTTCTTCGCTGAAGGGCTTGCCGATAATCTGCATGCCGATGGGCAGCCCGTTGGCGAAGCCGGCAGGGATGGAAATAGCCGGCACGCCGGCAATATTGATGGGCAGGGTGCAGACATCACTCAGATACATCTGGAGGGGGTCGTCCACCTTCTCCCCGATTTTGAAGGGGACGGTGGGTGAGGTGGGGGTTACCAGGGCGTCAAATCTCTCAAAAGCCTGGTCAAACTCTTGCCTTATCAGGGTGCGGACTTTCTGGGCTTTGAGGTAATAGGCATCATAGTAACCGGCGGACAGGGCATAGGTGCCGAGCATGATGCGCCTCTTTACCTCAGCACCGAAACCGTACTGGCGGGTCTTTTCCATAGCATCCCACATACTGTCGGCGTCCTGATAGGAGAAGCCGTACTTGACGCCATCATAGCGCGCCAGGTTGGCGGAAGCCTCGGAAGGGGCAATAATATAATATACCGCCAGGGCATAAGGGGTGGAGGGCAGGGATACCTCCCAGTCCACGGTTACACCTAATTCCTCAAGCTTGCTGATGGCGACCTTTATTGCTTCGGCGACCTCAGTCTGCATCCCCTTGACAAAATACTCCCTGGGTATGCCGAGGCGAAGACCGTTGAGGTCAGCGTTAAGACACCGGGTATAGTCAGGGGTAGGGTGGGGGACGGAGGTGGAGTCTCTGGGGTCATGACCGGCGATGGCATTCATAACCAGGGCGCAGTCGGTAACATCCTGCGTTAGCGGTCCAATCTGGTCCAGGGAGCTGGCAAAGGCAACCAGACCGTAACGACTTACCCTGCCGTAGGTGGGTTTCAAGCCGGTAACACTGCAAAAGCTAGCCGGCTGGCGAACACTGCCGCCGGTATCTGAGCCCAGGGCATAGATAGCTTCACCGGCAGCGACACCGGCAGCGGAACCGCCACTACTGCCTCCGGGGACACAGGATAAGTCCCAGGGGTTGTGCGTGGTAAACAGGGCGGAGTTCTCGGTGGATGAACCCATAGCATATTCGTCCATATTGGCTTTGCCGACGAATACGGCACCACATTCATTCAACTTTTCAATTACTGTAGCATCATAAGGGGGCACAAAATTTTCCAGCATCCGTGACGAGCAGGTAGTCCGTATCCCTTTGGTGCACATATTGTCCTTAATCAGCATCGGGATGCCGGTAAGAGAATTGGCATTCCCCTTAGCCATAAGCTCATCAGCCTTTTCGGCTTGGGATAGGGCTAGCTCATCGGTAATGGTGACCAGGGCGTGAACCTTGGGCTCTACCTGGTGGATACGTTCCAGTGTAGCCTTGGTTAATTCCACCGAGGACAGTTGTCTGGTCTTGAGCAGTTCGTGTGCTTCGTGGATGGTTAGTTGGTTGATTATCTACCTCACCCCCTTTGTCCCCCTCTCCTAAACAGGAGAGGGGGAAGTAGAGGTAACGAAGGGGCTTCGCCCCTTTTAATATTCCTTACCTAAGTGGTCTCTTATACCCCTCTTCTTCATCCCCTGATTACTATCCCTGGGCAACGAGGAGAGTTCTGGAGGGCATCATTCCAGCACGGCTCGGACTCTAAAGTAATCTCCTTCTTTGCGGGGAGCATTGGCCAGGACCTGTTCCTGAGACAGGGAATCGGATACTTCGTCGGTCTTCATTACATTCTGGAGAGGAATAGACTGAGCGGTAGGCGGAACATTGGTGGTATCTGCCTGCTGTAATACCTCAAAGTTCTCCAGGATGTTGGATAGCTGCTCTCTGAACTTATCTACCTCAGACTCGGTTAAGCCCAGTCGAGCCAGGAGAGCAATGTGTAACACTTCTTCATGGGACAGCTTCATTATCGGCTAATTATAACACCTGCAGTTGAGTATCGGCAACAGGGGGAGTCCTGCTATAATAAGAGTGTCGTGAAGATAAGTGGCAGGCTTATAATAGCTATTTTCAGCACTTTGCTGGAGGAGGCAGGCATAGCGGCTATTATGCTGTGGGGCTTGCCCTACCTTGGAGTTCATATCCCCTTGGCGGGACTTATTGTCTTGATGGTAGTCTGGGGTGCCTATTCGGTTACTATTTATCGTATGGGCAGTCGGGCTCTGATGAGAAAGCCGGTAGCCGGTCTGGGAGATGTGATTGGTAGCAGAGGTAAAGTGGTCAGTCGGTTAGCCCCGAGTGGTGTTATCAGAATTGGTAGCGAGCTTTGGGAAGCGACATCAGCTGGGAGGAGGATAAAAGCTGGCGAGGAGGTTACCGTGCTGGGGCGGGAGGGGCTCAGGCTCAGTGTGCGTAAAAGTAACAGTTCCAAGAGGAAATAGTTGATAAATATTGATGGGGCTCAAAAATCGGGGAGTGGCACTATCGTCCGTTTTGCTGTCGGCTTAGCCGCTCTGCTTGGTGAGGAGCTCCATCTGACCAATATTCGCGCTAAAAGGGAAAAGCCGGGATTAAGACCTCAGCATCTTAAATCAATCCAGGCGCTCCGGCAGATATGTCACGGCACTTTAAGTGGCGGTGAGGTTGGTTCCAGCGAGATAAGGTTTATACCCGGGGGAGAGGTCAAGGGTGGCTCTTATGAATGGGATATCGGCACCGCCGGGTCGACTACCCTGCTGGCGATGACCCTGCTGCCAGCAGCCCTTTTTGCTGATAAGGCTCTCAGCTTCAAGATATCGGGAGGGTTATTTCAGGACTTTGCCCCGTCTGCCTACCACATGCAGTATATTTTCCTGCCACTGCTTCAGAGGATGGGTATCAATGCCCGACTTGATATTATTCGCCCCGGCTATATCCCCCGCGGGGGTGGCATTATTGAGGTAGAGGTGGAGCCGGTAACAGGAAAAATCAAGCCAATCAGTTTATCTAATCAAGGGAAAATTATCAGGGTTGAGGGGGTTGCCCTTTCCTCTCATCTCAAGGAGAGAAGGGTAAGCGAGCGGATGGTGGCGAGGTGCAACGAATTACTTCAATCCAGCGGCTACCGGGCACAGATAGAGGTTATCTATGATACCAGGGCGCTGCAGCGGGGAGCAGCTCTGGCAGTATATGCCACAACCGATACCGGGTGTATTATTGGTGCTGACCGTGCCGGTGAGCCGAGGCGAACCTCGGAAGATATCGCCGAGTATATAGCCCGCAGCTTGATTGAGGATTTAGCCTCCGGGGCTACGGTTGACCGTTATTTAGCCGACCAGCTTATTTTTTACGCTGCTCTAGCTGATGGTGTTAGCGAGTACAGGATTCCCAGGCTAACGGAGCATGTAGAGACCAACCTGTGGCTGGTGGAGACGATGCTGGGGGTTAAGACCGAGGTTGATAATAATCTGGTGAGAATTCAGGGGATAGGTTACTCGCCAGAGGCGTAAATTATCTACACCTTCTACCACTGGCATAACTCAGCAATCAGGATATTCAGGGCAAGCTCGTCATCGTATTTTCCGGTTTTAATAGAGAGGTCAGCCTCTAAAAGCCTATGGTATACCTCCTTAAGCCGTTCCCAGGAATACACGCCAGTCTGCTCCAATGTCTTGCGCAAAGCAAACTCTGAGGTTATCCCCAGCCTATCCTGAATCTCCTGTTGCGATTTTCTCTGGTTTCTCAGTTCCTTGACCCGAACTATCATTTGAAGCTGGTGCGCCAGTATCGCCAGGAGATAGGCTGAGCTGGCTCCTCCTTGTAGCAGCTGTTGTAACAGTTTTTGAGCAAGCCCGGCTTTGGACTCAAGGATAGCGTCAATCATAGCAAAGACATTAGTCTGTTGGGCGTAGCTTACTATTTTCCTGATATCCTCTATCTCAATGCGGCGACCTGCAGTAAATAGAATCAGCTTATCAATTTCGTTGCTCATAATCCATAAATTGCTGCCCACCATTTTAGCCAGCAGGTCTACCGCTTGAGGGGATATGCTACCCCTTTCTCTCGCCACCCGACTTTGAATCCACTGGTGGAGCTGTGGTTCTCTTAACAGGGGGAAAGACCTCATCTGGGCGCCGGCAAGCCCCTTGAGAAGAGGATTATTACTGCTTATTTTGCCGTCTATTAATACTAATATGGTGGTGTCTGGTATGTTGCCGGTATATTCCGCCAGTAATTTAGCCTCATTTTGGCTGTTATCAGTGGACGCAGCTTTCTTGCGGCGGCTGGGCTTACCTTTGGATTCAAAGCGCTCAAGAAGTCCTTTAATGATGACCAGGCGCTTCTCTGCCAGGAAGGGGGAGGCATCACAAACGGTTTTTAGCTGGTCTAAGGTCAATTGCTGACCATCAAGTATGGTGGTGTTGGTGACTAACATCGTCGGGTCACCCATTTTCCTTTTTATCTCTTCAAGTGACTGATAGATGGAAAAATCGTCCTGACCAGATAGAATGTACAGCAAGGTTTACCTCTTTAAATTAATGTAACTCCCTCATTTTACCACACCAGGGGCAAAGCTGTTTATTAAAGACTCTTTATCAACCTGCCCCCTTTATCCCCCTCCCTTACCAGGGAGGGGGAAGTGGTTGGGTAAGAGAGGCTCCGCCTCTCTTAGACACTCCGCTTTCTCAAAATAGGTTCTAACTTCTGAGCCCTGAATTCAAAACCTGAAGGTTTGGGGTTTGGTAATTAGTGCTTTGAATTTGTTTAGAGTTTCGTGCTTGGAATTTAGGATTTCACTACAGGCTTTGCTCCTCTCTAAAATCCCCCTCTTCTTTTGAGGATAGGAGCTTGTTTAATCAGGGGTGTTTAAGAGGGGCGTTAGCCCCTCTCTCCAAACTATTTCCCTCTCTCCTTTTAAGGAGAGGGGGATTAAGGGGGTGAGGTTCATAAACATTCTCTTTCTAAATCTCCCACTTCACAAATTGACTGATATAAGGTAAAGTAACACCTGAAATGCAGGAAACCAAAGAACACAGACTGCCGGTTTTAGTCATAGACCTGGGTGGTACCAATATACGTCCGGCTATCATCTCCGATAAAGGTGAGCTAATAGCTAAAAATTATAGTCCTACTTTAGCTAGCGAGGGACCGCCGGCGGTTATTGACCGGATATTCTCTGCTATAGATTATCTGCTCAGTTCAGCCGGTATGAGCCTTTCTCAGTTGCACAGTATCAGCATTGCTGCCGCCGGAGCAATAAATGTTGAGGAGGGAATAGTAACCCTATCCCCGAGGCTTCCCGGCTGGCGTGATATCCCGTTGAGGAATATTGTAACCGAGAGATACGGAGTTAGAACCTTTCTGGTCAACGATGCCAATGCTGCTGTTCTGGGCGAACACTGCTTTGGTGCCGGTAGGGGAGTAAGCAATCTTATTTACCTTACGGTGAGCACTGGTATTGGTGGCGGGATTATTATTGATAACAAACTATACTCAGGTCAGTGTGGCAGTGCCGGGGAAATAGGGCACATGACTATTGATGTTAATGGACCGAAATGCAATTGTGGCAATACTGGCTGTTTGGAGATGCTAGCCTCCGGTACTGCAGTGGCTAGGGAAGCAATAAGGCGTATTAGCTGTGGAGAAAAGTCCTCCCTCACCGAGATGATGGGAAATAAAATAGAGAATATCACTGCCAAAGAGGTATCAGTTGCTGCTCAGGGTGGGGACTCTCTAGCCCTGGAGGTTATTTCTCAGGCGGCAACCTATTTAGGCATTGGTTTGGTCAATCTGGTTAATATTTTTAATCCAGAGATGATTATTATTGGCGGTGGGTTGTCCAAAATGGGTGACCTCCTGCTTGAGCCAGCGAGACAGGTGGTGAGGGAAAGAGCCTTCCCGCTATCGGCTCAGGCGGTGCGCATAGTCCCTTCCCAGCTCGGTGATGATGCCGGGGTGTTTGGGGCGGCTGTCTTTGCCTGGCAGCAAGGGTAGCAAGGTGCCCATCTTAACAAGGGTAAAGCCCCTTTAAATCCCTTTATTAAAGAACCACAAGAAGGGGTGTTTAAGAGGGACGTTAGCCCCTCTTTATAAAATCTCCCCCTCTCCTGTTTAGGAGAGGGGGATTAAGGGGGTGAGGTAGATAAAATGTCCTTGGTAGAACCTATTTAATACAAACCCTACTAAATTGCTTATCAACCCCTCACTCTTAATCCCTTTCCAAACAGCCTCATAAATTGACCATTCGTTGACAGCTAGTATGAGTTACACTAAAATCGTAGGAAAGCATGAACACTGACGATATTCGCTCTCTCTTTTTGAAGTTCTTTGAGGAAAAAGGACATACCGTTGTTCCCAGCGCCTCGCTGATACCCCGGGGTGACCCTACCTTACTGCTTACCAGTGCTGGCATGGTGCAGTTCAAGCCTTACTATCTGGGTGAAGTTGTGCCGCCAAATCACCGTTTGGCGTCATGTCAGAAGTGTTTTCGCACCACTGATATTGAGTCGGTAGGTGACTCCAGTCACCTCACCTTTTTTGAGATGCTGGGCAACTTCAGTATTGGCGACTACTTTAAGCAGGAGACAATCAACTGGTCGTGGGAATTTGTTACCCAGCGATTGAGGTTACCTCCAGAGCGCCTGTGGGTAACCATTTTCCTTGATGATGATGAGTCTTTCCACTACTGGCGAAAACTGGGTGTTCCCGAGGAGAAAATATGGAGATTTGGTGAGGAGGATAACTTCTGGGGACCAGCCGGCGATTCCGGACCCTGCGGACCCTGCAGCGAAATCCACTACGACTTTGGGGAGGAGTTTGGCTGTGGCAAGCCTTCCTGTGGCCCTAATTGCAACTGCGGTCGTTTTTCTGAGATTTGGAACCTGGTATTTACTCAATATAACCAGGATAAGGAAGGACGACGCACCCCATTACCCCGCCCCAACATTGATACCGGCCTGGGTTTGGAAAGAACCGCTGCCGTAATGCAGGGCAAGACTTCTGTCTATGAAACCGACCTCTTTGTTCCGTTAATGGAACGAATATCTGAGCTGGCAGGGAAGAAGTACGGTGCCAACGGTGAGATTGACAATGCCATGCGAATAGTCGCTGAACATTCCCGGGGGATTACCTTCCTCATCGGTGATGGGGTGATTCCCAGCAACGAAGGTCGGGGCTATGTGCTGCGGCGAATATTGCGCCGGGCAGTGCTCTTTGGTAAGAGGTTGGGACTGGATAAGCCCTTCCTTGCTGAAACCGCCAGGGTTACCATCCAGCAGATGGGGCATATTTATCCCGAAATAGTGTCGAGGCAGGAGTTTATCCTCCGGGTAATTGAGAGTGAGGAAACAAGGTTTGGCGAGACACTTGGCACCGGGCTGGAACTATTAGATGGAATTATGGAAAAAGTGACCAGCCGGGGCAAGGATAAGATATCGGGCAAAGAAGCGTTCAAGCTGTATGATACCTATGGCTTTCCTGTGGAACTGACCACAGAAATCGCCTCCGGTAGAGGTCTTTCTGTGGACCAAACCGGATTTGAGAGAGAGATGGATAAACAGCGGGAGAGAGCTAGGGCAGCACAGGTGAGATGTGCAGAGTGCGGGACAAGATTGAAGGAGACTGATAAAGAATGTCCAAATTGTGGATCTACTAAGAGAACCCGCGGTCCTATGATTTTCGATATAGAGGTTAAAGATGGGATTATTCTTGGGGATAGTGTTGGAGCAAGTACCTTTATTGGTTATCATAGCCTTGAGCATAAATCAATCATTGTTAATCTTTTGATTGGTAATGAGTCCACTGAGACAATACAGGAAGGACAGGAAGCAAGCCTGATTTTAGACTCCACTCCCTTCTATGCGGAAATGGGTGGGCAGGTAGGGGATACTGGTGAAATACTTGCTCCATCCGGGCACTTCACTGTCACCAATACAGTTCGGGTTCTGCCAGATATTATTGTTCATCAAGGGCGTGTTGACAAGGGCAGCTTGGCGGTAGGGGATGAGGTTGAAGCTAAGGTAGATAGGGAACGGCGGCTGGATATTGCTCGCAATCACACCGCTACCCACCTGCTCCAGTTAGCCCTCCGTCAGGTATTAGGTGAGCATGTGGAGCAGCGGGGTTCACTGGTAACCCCGGATAGACTTAGATTTGACTTCTCTCACTTGGTTGCCCTTTTGCCCGAGGAGATAGAGAAAGTAAGTCATACTGTCAACGACAAGATTCGTCAGAACCTGAAAGTATATAGCGAGGAGACCCCGTATAAGCAGGCGATAGAGGAAGGGGCCATTGCCTTGTTTGATGAGAAGTATGGTGATGTCGTCCGGGTATTAAAAATTGGTGAGCCAGCGGTTAGTATCGAACTCTGTGGTGGCACCCATGTTGCTTCCACTGGAGAGATAGGTTTCTTCCATATTATTAGCGAAAGCAGTATTGGTTCCGGGCTGCGCCGTATTGAAGCGGTTACCGGCAGGGGAGCGGAGGCACTTATTGACCGGCGTCTATCGGAGTTGCAGAAGACTGCTGATTACCTGGATGCTGAACTGGATACCGTGCTAGATAAAGCACACGGCCTGGTTACCGAACGAGACCAAGAGCGCAAGCGAGCCCAAGCTCTGGAAAGGGAACTGGGTAAGCGGATAGTTGAGTCTCTGCTAACTCAGGTAGAGGTAGTTAATGGGGTAAAGGTATTGGCGGTTAGGGTACCGTCTTCCCGGCTGGAGGCATTGCGGGAGATGTGCGACCTGCTCCGGGAAAAATTAAAGAGTGGGGTGATAGTCCTGGGCACGGTTTATGACAATAAACCCCTGTTTATTGCGGTGGTAACCCCGGATTTAGTCGCCAGAAGTTATGACGCCGGGAAAATTATCAATCAGGTGGCTAAGGTGACTGGTGGCGGTGGTGGTGGCTCAGCCAGGTTGGGTCAGGCTGGCGGCAAGGATAAGAGTAAGCTGGACGAAGCCCTGAAGCTGGTGAGAAGGCTGATATAAGGTTGCTAACAGATATCTAAAGGGGTGGGGTTGATAAAGAGTCTGAAAGTGTGGAGGTACACATAAAACGCGCAGTCTGGGTCTGGATATCGGGGATAGGCGAATCGGGGTAGCGCTTAGTGATGCTGAGGGCATATTAGCCAGCCCATCTACTATTATTGACCGTAAAGATGATACCGCCGATATAGAGGCTATTACCGATATTGTTAACCGTTATGAAGTTAAGCAGATTATAGTGGGTCTGCCCCGCTCTATGGATGGTAGCTTGGGCAGGCAGGCGGAGAAGGTAGAAGATTTTACCCGGAAGCTATGTAACTGCATTGAGGCTCCTGTAGAGTTCAGGGATGAGCGGTTGACCACGGTATCCGCCAGACGCTTGATGCGAGAAGCTAGACCCGGGAAGACCAGGAAAAAAGTTAGGGATGATGCCATCGCTGCGGCGGTCATCCTGCAGAGTTATCTGGACGAGACCCGTCAGGCGAAATCAGAGCAAAACACCTTCGGCTAGACTTCTCTTTATTGACATAAATCATCGCTAACTACTTTTAAGCCTCTCAGAGCTAGATTGATATGGAGGAATGGCTATGGAGATTGTTGATAAATCGTTTGTCAGGAAACCCAGAAGCTATATCGTACAGAGTTTGCTTGCCGTAATTGCCGTAGCCATAATCCTATATTTTATTGAAATCTTAACTCACGCTGTTATCATCGCTGCTTTGGGCGCCAGCACCTTTATTGTTTTCGCCATGCCAAATTCGGTTACGGCACAACCGAGGAGATTAATCGGGGGGCATGCTGTTGGCTTAATCTGCGGCACCATTTGTTACTATGCTTTCCTGACTGGTTATTTGGGAAGATTAGCCCTGAACTGGGAGCTCATAACTTGGCTTGCCTGTGCTTTGGCGGTAGGACTATCCATTTTTGTAATGACCATTACCAATACCGAGCACCCGCCGGCGTCAGCTACTGCCCTCAGCGTGGTTATTTACGGGTGGTCGTTTAAGTTGACTATTTTTGTCCTGGCCGGTGCTATAGGCTTAGCTATTGCCAGAAAATTGCTGGGGTCCCGCTTAAAAGATTTAGTCTGAAATGGTGCTCTCTGGAGAGTCATAAAGTGGTCAAAAACTACATTGGAGTATTAAAGCCCCGTGAGAGCAGTCTAATTACCCTTATCGGTGTTGGCGCTGCGGTTATCGCTGGCAACGGCGAGCTGTCTATACGATTGCTTTTTATTGCTCTGGTGATTTTGCTAGCCAGCGCCGGGGCTAACGGGCTGACCAACTACATCGACCGTGATGTTGACGCCAGAATGCCGCGCACCCAAAGAAGGGCTTTGCCGTCAAAGCGCATTTACCCCCCGGAGAAAGTATTGCCGTTAATCATTGGCTTGACTGTTGTTGGTTTAGCTCTGGCCTGGCAGTTGCATCCGTTATGCTTTTATTCTGACCTGGTCGGGACGGTAGCCGCCATAATCTTTCGGAAGCGGTGGACATGTGTTTTTCCTCAGGGAGCCATAGCCAGTTGCGCTCCAGTGCTTATGGGGTGGTTTGCCATCCAGCCTGCTTTCGGTTTGGAAATACTGTTATTGTGCCTGCTGATGATTGTCTGGCTGCCTCTCCATGTGTGGAGTGTCATGATTGCTCATCGGCAGGAGTATATTGATGCCGGTCTGAGCTTCTTCCCCATGAGCTGGAAGGTTAAGAACTCGGTGAAGGTACTGCTGGCATTTTCCTTTATGCTGTATGCCACTGCCATCGGTCTCTACTTTGTCGGTAACTTCGGCTGGCTCTATCTGGTTTTAGCTAATGTATCGAGTATTGCCATGGTCTATGCCTGCTCACGACTGGCGATTGCCAGCACCTCTGGGAATGCCTGGAAGCTGTATAAGCTGTCGGCTTTCCCCTATCTGGGTCTAATCTTCCTTGCTATGTGCTTGGACCTCTGGGTATTGTAAAAGATTTTTTGTTAGCAACCTATCTCCCTGACCCCCTTCCCTTATTAAGGGAAGGGGGAATTTAGACAAGAGGGGCGTTAGCCCCTCTTACAAAACTATTTCCCCCTCTCCTAAACAGGAGAGGGGGATTAAGGGGGTGAGGTAGATAGTAACTATTATTTTTATTATCTATTCCCACCCACCACCCTCTAGGAAGTGGGGATAAAGGGGGTAGGTTGCTAGCCAGTATCTAAGGGGGTGGGGTTCATAACCATCTCTATTGCGAGATTTCAGACATGAAGTGGGATTCAATGCTACCCAGCACCGATTGCCAGTACGATAGAAAGTTCATCTCCATCGTTAACTGGCTTGGCTAATTCCCCCGGGTAGGCATTTTCTCGATTAATATAGATATCAACATAGTAGTAAAGCTTACCCTCTTTATCAAATAATGTCGGCTCAATGCCAGGGAACTGTTTCACCAGGTGGTTAAGGCACTGACCAACAGTATCGCCGTTAACTTCTGTTGTCCTCACACCATTAGTAGCACGATTTAGCAGTGGAGAAATATCTACCTTTATCGCCATTTCTTATTCCCCCTTTACCAGATGTCCGCAATGCTCACAATCAGGGTCTTTCTTAACTTTGAACTCGGTGAATTTCATGCTTAACCCATCATAAATTAACAATCTATCGGTTAGCAGTTCGCCAATTCCCACGATGTATTTAATAACCTCCGTTGCCTGGATACAGCCTATAATCGCCGGGGTGACTCCAATCACCGGGAACTTCTCCCCGGGGATAACTCCCCGGCAAACGCACCTCAGGCAGGCTGTTTGACCGGGGATTATAGTCATAGCTCTTCCTTCAAAGCCATAGACTGCCCCGTGAAAGAATGGGATGTTCTTCTCAACCGCTGCCTTATTTAGTAAATATCGGGATGGCAGGTTATCCATGGCATCAACTATAAGGTCAAAGCCAGCTACAAGTTGGGGAATATTGGCTTCGGTTATAGTTTCATTTATTGCTTCTATCTTTACTCCTTGGTTTAGATTCCTGAGTTTCTCTGCAGCAGAAGCAACCTTGCTTCTGCCTATGTCTTTGTCCCAGTGCAGTATTTGCCGGTTCAAATTGCTGAGCTGTACCCTATCCCGGTCAATTATTCTTATCGTTCCCACTCCAGCCGCAGCCAGGTATATGGCTGCCGGAGAGCCAAGTCCCCCACCACCAGCAATAACAACCCTTGCCCTTTTGAGCTTTTCTTGCCCCTCTTCCCCAAATTCCTCAATCATTATTTGCCGGTCGTATCTTTCCAGTTCATGTTTGGTCAGCATATCTCTTAACCATCCCTTATTTAACTATATCAAGGAAAAGCAATATCCCAGGGTCAAAGCTAATAAACTAATTACTCCTAGATAAACAAACAGGGTTTTTCCGCCAAACTCCTTTCGCAAAACCAGGATAGTTCCCCAGCTGGTAACTGGTCCCGCCAGCAACAGCACCATCCCGGCGCCGATGTTCATCCCCTGCGATATGAAGGCGTCAACCAGGGGAACACTGGCAGTAGAACAAATATACATCATAAGCCCAAAGATTAGGCTGAATGCATACCCAAAGCCGCCGCCGAGGTAATCTCCGACAAATTTCCCGACTGGTGTAATTGATACCACTAATGCTGCCAGAACCAAGCCCAAAAGCAGCTCAGGCCCAATTTCCTTAACCATGTCCACAAAGGCATATTTGAAAACATGCTTCAGCCGGTGAGCAATGTTGGTAGCATGAGCCTGTAAATATTCCTCGGGGCTGCTCTCAAACGCCTGCTGGCAATGAGGACAGCAAAAATGATAAACCTCCCCTTTATATTTGGTTTTAGTTGTCTCCTCCTTAATTTCTACATTCATCCCGCAAACCGGGTCGACAGCCAGCCGATTACATTGAGAAGCGAGAGCTTTAGGATTAGCCTTTATCAGATTGCCAACGAGCCCGGTGACCAGACCCATCAATATCACCGCAAAGAATATGTAAGCGGTAAACTTTATGCCGAGCAGGGCATAGCAAACCAGGAGAGCGGTTACGGAGGTAGCCGGGGTTGCCACCAGAAAGGCTAAAACCGGTCCCAGTCTTGCCCCTTTCTGGTGAAGGCTCACTGCTACCGGGAGAGAGCCCAGGCAGCAGATAGGGAGAGCCGTGCCAACAAGAGTGGAGTAGAAGAGCGGTTTTATTCCCTTCCCCCCGAGATGCCTCTCCACCCACCCGGTAGAGACAAACTCATGGATTAACCCGCTGAGAAATAACCCTGCTGCCAGGAAGGGCAACACCTCAATGAGATAATTCTTGAATACTGTAAAAAATTCGACTATCATTGACTGTTTCTCGCTGTTTTGTAGTTTTCGGTGCTCTGTTGCCCTTGTTTCTCAGCCAAATCCTGTAAGGTTGTTGACTCCAACACTTTATCAATAGCACTTTTTATCTTGGTCCAGACATACCGCGTTTGGCATACGCTACTCTGTGAGCATAACCGGGGCTCATCAACACAATCGACCGGTGCCATTGAGCCTTCTGTAGCCCGGATAATTTCACTGAGCCTAATCTCTGCCGGTGGTTTGACCAGAATAAAACCGCCATGGGCTCCCTGAATACCTCGGACTAGCCCGGCTATTCTCAGAGGGATAAACAGTTGCTCCAAATACCGTTCCGAGATTCGCTGCCTCTTGGCGATGTCTCTAATCATGACTGGACCCTCATCGGGGTGAAGAGCCAGGTCAATCATGGCTCTAGTGGAATATCTTCCTTTGGTAGATAGTTTCATTGGACCCGCCTTATATTATAAATATTATCATTTTAGTAATATTATGCAATAAAAAAATAAAAAAGTCAAACCTCTTCATCTGAGATTGTTTATTAACCTCACCCCCTTTATCCCCCTCTCCTTGAAAGGAGAGGGGGAAGAGATTTTAGAGAGGGGCGAAGCCCCTCTCTCACCTCCATCCCCCTTCCCTTATGAAGGGAAGGGGGTCAGGGGGATAGGTTGCTAAACGGCCTTTTCATCTGATACCGACAACGGGCAAATTTTTGCCTTGCCCCATAATCCCATATCTTTACCTTGAATAATGAGCACTCCGGCCAGACCCTCAATACCCCGGGCAAACTCAATTCCAATCGGGATGTCATCTGGTTGCGTAATCAGGTTGCCTGTGGCGGTAGCGGCGGCATCGGCTAAAGTAGCTGATTTGGAGACCACAACTACGGCATCGGCTCTCCCGTAGCTCAGTGAATGCCCCACCGTCCCTGAAGAGGTGCAGATTCCCAGTGGTGTGTCTTCCCCCTCAATTTCCAGCCCAATTTTACCGGTCAGCGGTGATTCACCGGCATAAATGCCGATTATTCTTTTGGTCTGGCTCTTCAGGTAAATGTCCCCGCCATTTTCTACAATTATCTCCGGTGTGAAATCCAGCAGTTCATTGCCGACAAACTCAGCTATAGCTCCGGCAACCGAAGCCATAGGACCAACCCCGGCTCTGGCAGTAGCCAGTAGCATTTCCTTAACGATGTGGGGAGCATTGTCATCAGTGGGGAGGGGTTTCAAGGAGGTTAGAAAATCAGGATATCTCTCTATGTATCTTTCCAGGATATCGCGATACTTCACTACCAGCTTATGGGCTTTTCTTTTCAGGTTAGTCGAGGCACGGATATACAGGTCTGTCTCTTTGACGACTACATTGAAAGAGATTAGGTTCTTAGCCTTAACCCAGTGGCGATAGGTTCTCGGCTCATACATTGATTAGAAGTGAACCTCCATGGCTCGTGGAGGACAGGCTTTAATGCATAGTCCACAGGCTATGCACCTGTCATCGTGAAAAGTAACCCGTCTGGTTGCGGGGTCGAGTTCAAAGACACCGGTGGGACAAACAGTTATGCAGGCGCCGCAGTGAGTGCATCGCTCCTCATTGCGAAGGACATCCTGGCTGAGCGACTGGATTCTCACCCCGGTTTTAGTCAGATACCGAATACCTTTGTCATAGTCGTTTTGTTCCCCGCTTAATTCCAGTACTAGGATACCCTCCTCATCAGGAGTAATTGAAGCCTTGAGGATATTGAAGTCAAGGTTAAACTCCTTGACCAGTCGGCTTACTATCGGTTGACCTGACAGCCGTGGTGGAAAGCGGAGAACAATTCTTTTAGAAACAGCCATTTTAATCCTTTATCGGGCGTTCCTTAAGTGGCTTAATTTTTATGCCTGATTCTACACCGGGCAGGGGAGCCACCGGTTTAGTCAGCAGGAATTTCCCTGAGGTTATCCACTCCTTTAAGATGGTGGCAATTTCTACTGCCCTTGGGTAGCTGGACAGAGAAGCGGTGGGCACCTCCTTGCCCCGAATTGCTATCTTGCCACTCCTCAATTGAGCATAACTGACTTCTCCCAGAATATCTGGTTTTAATTGAGGGTATGCCTGGGAATAATCCACAATAGGGGCGACAATATCACTATCGGTTACCGTGGTATATTGCAGGATTTCTTCCGATAGTACCGGAATAGGAATTCCAACTCCAACGGTAAGGGTGCAGCCGTAGCCGAGCATGCTCGTTCCTATCAGCCATCTGGGATTCATTTGCTTTAAATCACCGATTACTGCCAGAGTGCCGGCACCGGTTCTGGGTATCCCTTTCTCAGTGCGGGGTACATCGGGATTATGCTGGGTGCCGTGCCAGGCAACAAAGCCTGTCCCACCGCCTAAGAATATCTTGGTGCCGATGCCGATAGTCTGGTAATAGGGGTCGTTAAACAGTGGGGAGAGCTGCCCTGCAGTGGCATAATTAGCATTACCTAGATTTGGTTTTAGTATACCCATATAGGTATAGATTGTCTTATCCGAGAGGTTCGCCGCTACATTGTAATTTTGGTAGGCATTCCTGATATTAAATAACACGGCATCATTAAGGTCTTTGATATTAATCCAGGTTTCCAGTCGTTTCCTCGGATAACAGTCGGTGCCATAAGCGGTAGCTACCAGCCTGATATCTTTGCCTGCTACCAGCTCCTCAATTACATGCCCGCCGCCGTAATTGAATTCACCAGGATGGATTCTATTTCGGGGGTCGTCGTCGGGGAGAGCATTAGCCCCGATGAAGACATCTACCGCAGCCAAGCCGGCGTAAGCCAGGACATCATTGAGATACACCCTGCCGCCACCAAGCTTTATTTTGGGTTTGGAGTGTCCAATATTAAAATAGGCACCAGAAGAACACATAGGACCGAAGGTGCCGGTGGTAACTACATCTACCTCCTGGGCTGCTTTTTTCACACCCTTCTGTTGGACAATGTCTATTATCTCTTCAGCGGTAACTACTACCGCTTTGCCCTGTTGTATCTTCTCGTTTATTTCCTCAATTGTTTTTGACATACTTAAAAGATAATAATATTAAATCTCGGGCTTGTCAATTTACACTATCCTTTAGGTTTTTATTAGGTAACTCTCAGGAACTACCCCTTATTGCTATCTGGATTAAGAAGAGTCAAAGAGAGGCGGAGCCTCTCTTACATAGAGTCTTCCCCCTCCCTTATGAAGGGAGGGGGATTAAGGGGGTAGGTTGCTAAACAGCCTCTATTGAATAAGTGGCTTATCCAATGAGAAGAAAGTTTGTTATAATAGGTGATGGTAGCTTATCTAGGAGGTAATGCTCGCCATGGTAAGAGGCTATACTGCTAAGTACACCAAAATAGGTTCCGGGTATATGGGACAGGTTGTGGAATGGCCTGAGGTAATTACCGAGGGGAAAACGATAGAGGAATGCAGAGAGATGCTTAAGGACGCTTTGCGAGAAATGATATTAGCCTATAAGCAACAAGAGAAAGAAATCCCTCTCGGTGGAGACCTCATAGAACAAATGCTCGTAGAGGCATAGATTGTCGGTTAAGCGTCGCGATTTAGTGAAATACCTTGAGGTAAATGGATTTTATCTATTGCGTGAGGGCAGCAAGCACTCTGTCTATACAAATGGTGCTAAGACGCTGCCAGTTAAAAGACACATTACACTTGACAGGATAACTGCCAACGAATTGTGCAAGCAAGCCGGGCTTGCTCCCAAGTTTTAGGCTGATAGAGTAGTGGCGGAGGGTAGTATTACGAAATCTCGGGCTTGTCAATTTGCCAGCATGGGGTTGGTCTGACTCTAGAATCAGTATTGAGTCAGAGATTCATACTCGTTTTGAAGCAAGTTGTTCCTGGTATTTTCTTTTCTCTTCTTGATACCAAGAGACCAGTTCTGCTAGCATCTCGCGGATAGGAAAATGATAGGGGCATCTTTCCTCACAATCGCCGCACTGGGTACAATTAACAGCTTTTTCTATCGCGTCATCATATATTCCTGAGAAGAATCTTCCCGCTGGCAGACGTTTGTAAGCGCTTCTGGCGTACATTACTATTGAAATAGGTATTCCTGTAGTACACGGCTGACAGTAATCGCAACGACGGCAGAACTGGGTACCCAGTTCCTTTCTTAGACGTTGCATCTCACGACGTTCTGGCTCGGTCATTAAATGGGGTGCCTTTAGCACCTGAACAATCTCTTCTATCTCACCCGGTTTTTCGATGCCGGGGATGGAAACTACATCAGGAAACTGGAAGAGATACTTGAAGGCAATAGTAATGTTGTCTAGCATCCCTCCTGCCAAGGGTTTCATGGCAATGAAGCCCATGTCTTGCTCTTTGACCATGGGTAGAAGCTCATCGGCAGCTTCGCAGGTAATAAAATTAAAAGGGAACATAATTGTATCGAAACGGTTTGATTTAACTAACTCTTTAGCTATATCCATTGAGTGCGAGCTGACGCCAATGTGTTTTACCAGGCCTGCTTTCTTGGCTTCCAGTACGGTAACTAACGGCCCCTCGGGGTCAAGAATCTGGTTTAATGCATCAGCGTCGCTGATACTGTGTAACTGGTAGAGGTCGATATGATTAACACCTAACCGTTTCAAGCTTAGTTTGAGGTGTTCAGCTACTCCTTCTTGAGTACAGGAGGTGGTCTTGGTAGCTAATATAGGTTTCTCAGCTCGCTTCGCTATTGCCTTGCCAATGTATTCCTCACTGGTGGTATAAAAATTGGCAGTATCGATAAAGTTTATACCCAATTCTAGGCACCTGTTGACCACTGCTATCGCCTCTTCTTCGGAAACTCGCTGGAGAGGAAGACCACCAAGACCCAATCTGGTTACCATCAGCTCGGTTTTGCCCAATCTCATTTTTTCCACTACTTATTCTCCCCTGCTTACGCAACTTAATTACGCACATTCTAGGTAGATATCCTGGCTATGTCAACGACAGTTGGTATGAATAGTTACGGTGCTCTGCTGTGGATGTGGGGATAAAAAAGGCGAGTTTAAAAGGCAGTTTCAAACAGCACAAGTTGAAGCTAGGCTTAATATAAGCTATAATCCTTTAAACAGGAGGTAACTTTGCTTAAAAGTCACAGTTGTGGTGAGCTGAACAAGAAGCATGTGGGTGCCAAGGTGACCCTGGCTGGCTGGGTAGACCGCCGCCGCGACCACGGTGGATTAATCTTCATTGACCTGAGAGATAGAGAGGGTATAGTTCAGGTGGTATTCAACCCGGAGACATCCGAGCAGTGCCATAAAACAGCCAACGAAATGCGCAGTGAATATGTGGTCCGGGTTAGCGGTGAGGTTGCCCTCCGTCCTTCGGGGACGGAAAACCCCAAATTGGCTACCGGTGATGTTGAGGTTATCGCCCAGAACACAGAGATACTCAATCCGTCCAGGACACCTCCTTTTTATATAAGTGAGGCTAACGAGGTGGATGAAAGCCTCCGTCTCAAGTATCGCTATCTCGACTTGCGTCGAGAGCGGATGAAGGAAAACATGCTCCTTCGTTATCGGGTGGTGAAATTCATTCGTGATTTTCTGGATGCCAGGGGGTTTATTGAAATAGAGACACCAGTCCTGATTAAGAGCACTCCTGAGGGGGCTCGTGACTACCTGGTGCCCAGTCGTCTCCACCCCGGCAAGTTCTACGCGCTACCCCAGTCGCCACAGCAACTCAAGCAGTTGTTAATGGTTGCCGGCATGGAGAAATACTTTCAAATAGCCAGGTGCTTCCGTGATGAGGATACCCGCGCTGACCGCCAGCCTGAATTCACCCAGCTTGACCTGGAAATGAGCTTTGTTGAAGAGGACGATATCCTTAACCTGCACGAGGAGCTTTTCACTTCAATGGTGGAGATGATTAAACCCGGGATGCGGGTGGTAAAACCCTTCCCCAAGCTTACCTATGATGAGGCGATGGGGCATTACGGCACGGATAAGCCTGATTTGCGCTTTGGTCTGGAGATAGGCGACCTGACTGACATCGCTGCCCAATCCAGCTTCTCTGTCTTTAACTCGGTGATTGCACAAGGGGGTAAGATAAAAGGGATATGTGCCCCCGGCTGTGCCAACTATACCCGCAGTCAGCTCAATGAGCTAAACCGACTGGTGCAGGGGTGGGGGGGTGAAGGCTTGGTAACTATGTCACTGGGCACCTCGGCGGGTAGCTTGAGCGGTTTGACTGCTGATATGGTGAAGTCGGTGGCAGCTAAATTTCTAACCTTGGAGCAGATTAAACAAATGGCACAGCGTGTGGGGGCAAATATGGGAGACCTCCTGCTCATTGTCGCCGGTCAGCCGGCGCGGGTTAATGTGGTATTAGATGAACTGCGCCGGGAGATGGGTCATCGGCTTAAGCTGGACGACCCGAATCTTTTAGCCTTTGGCTTCATCGTGGGTTTCCCGTTGCTGCAGCGTGACGCCGGAGGAAAGCGATGGCAACCTATGCATCATCCCTTTACCGCACCCAGAGATGAGGATGTGTCCTTACTTGATACTGCCCCGGAGAAGGTGCGGGGTAAGCATTATGATATTGTATGTAACGGGTATGAAATTGGGGGTGGCAGTATTAGAATTCATACCGGGGAGCTACAGAGAAAGATATTTAGACTGCTGGGCTACAGGGATGGCGAGATTGAGGAGCGTTTCGGGCATCTGCTGGAGGCGTTTGACTATGGTGCCCCACCTCACGGTGGTATCGCTCTGGGCATTGACCGTCTGGTGATGATACTGGCTGGGGAGGAGACCATCAGGGAGGTAATCGCCTTTCCCAAGACGCAAGAGGCTACCGACTTGACCTTTAATGCTCCTTCGGCAGTTACCGGGGAGCAGCTGACTGAGTTGCATATTCGCCTATTGGAGGAACAGTGAAAGTAACCAGAGAAAAGACAGAGAATAGTCAGGCATTTCTGACCGTTGAGATGGAGCCGGCTGAAGTAGAGGGGTCGTTGGAACAGGCTTATCACCGGTTGGTCAGGAAAGCGAATATCCCCGGTTTCCGTAAAGGGAAAGCACCGCGGGAAATACTGGAACGCTACATAGGTAAAGACAGCCTCCTGGAAGATGCACTGAAGAGTCTGATTCCTCAGGCTTACGAGGATGCCATCAAAGAGCAAGAAATCGAAGCCTTTGCTCATCCCTCTATTGAAATAGCTCAAACCGAGCCCGTGGTATTTAAGGCAACCGTACCGTTGCCGCCAACAATCAAGCTTGATGACTACCATCGTATTCAAGCTAAACCTGAGCCTGTGAAGGTAACCGAAGACGATGTCAATGCCGTAATAGAACAACTGCGCCATCAGCACGCTGTCTGGGACCCGGTGGAGCGTCCGGTAGCCTTTAATGATTTAGTAGTTTTTGATATTGAGAGCAAAGTTGAGGATAAGCCTTTTATCAATGAAAAAGGAGCTCGATATCAGGTTGTTCCAGGCCTGTCGCTTCCTGTTCAGGGATTCGCCGAGCAGTTGTCAGGGATGCAGCGGGACGAAGAGAAGGAGTTTAAGCTGCAGTTTCCCAAGGATTATTCCAGGAAAGAGATGGCGGAAAAAGAGGGCTGGTTTAAGGTAAAGGTTACCGAGATAAAACAGGAGCGGCTTCCCGAGTTAAACGATGAGTTTGCTAAAGAGGTTGAGCCCGGTTTTGATACCCTGGACTCACTCCGGGAAAGAGTCACTACCAATCTAAAGCTCAGGGCTGAGGATAAAGCCAGATTAGACTTTGAAGAGCGAGTAATTGGAGCCGTGGTTAAACTCGCCCAGGTGGAGTTCCCTCCGATTCTTGTAGAGATGGAAGTTGACCACCTTCTCAGCCAGCAACTGAGACGCTGGCAGGCAGAGGGTAAAGGTTTGGAGGAGTATCTGGCTAGTGTTAACAGGACAGAGGCGGAGATACGAGAAGAACTACATCCGCTGGCTAAGGAGAGGGTTACCCGGTCGCTGGTGCTGGGGAAGGTGGCTGAGGAAGAGAAGATTGAGGTCAGTGACTCGGAGATAGATGCCGAGATTGAAAATATGACCAGAGATAACACTGAAAAGAAGGATGAACTGAACAAATTGCTTAATACACCGGAATCCCGCGATTCAATCAAGCGAATATTACTCACCCGCAAGACTATAGAGCGACTGTCAGAGATAGCTAAAATGAAGAAGAGTGCAGGTAAGAGAGGGACGAAATCCCGCTCTAAAGCCCCTCCCCCGGCTCCTTCTCAAGGAGAGGGGGGTAAAGGGAGTGAGGTTAACAAATAACCTTAAAATGAGTATGGAGATACCGCAGAAGGAGGAGCAAGAATGAATACTCAACCGATGAATGTTATTCCGATGGTGATTGAAAGTGGTGCCAGGGGGGAGCGAGCTTTTGATATATACTCACTCCTACTAAAAGAGCGTATTGTTATGCTTGGTATGCCGATTAACGACCAGGTGGCTAATGTCATTATTGCCCAGCTACTTTACCTGGAGCGAGAAGACCCGGACAAAGATATAAGCCTCTACATTCACTGTCCCGGTGGTATCATTAGCGCTGGGCTTGCCATCTACGACACGATGCAGCTCATAAAACCTGATGTTTCCACTATCTGTGTCGGTCTGGCTGCCAGTATGGGAACACTGCTTCTTTGTGCTGGCGCCAAGGGCAAGCGCTATGCCTTACCCAACTCAACGATACATATGCACCAGGCGTTTGGTGGAGCTCAGGGACAGGCCGCCGATATAGAAATCGCCGCCCGGGAGATTATGCGAATGCAGGAGCTAATTCGCGGTATTTTGGTCAAACATACCGGTCAGACGCTGGAAAAGATTACCCATGATACTGACCGGGATTTTTATCTTAACCCCGAACAGGCAGTAGAGTATGGGCTTGTGGACGAAGTCTTGGGCAAATCGGCAAAAGAGGTAGCCAAGACTGAAAAAGCTGAGAGCAAGTCGGCAGAGTAGCTATGTCTCTTCAATGTGAAGCCCTTGGTAGCTTTGGGTCAGTTCAGTAAGGGTGGGGAGCCCTTGTCTGGCTCCCACCTTGCTTATTGAAAGTTTGGCGGCAATATCGCCGAGGTAACCACACTCCTCAAGTTCTTTGCCCTTAAGCAGCCCGTAAAGAAAACCGGTAGCGAAGGCATCACCGGCACCGGTGGTTTCCACTTCAGATATTTTATGTCGTTGGTCACCTTTTACCATATATTCCTTCTCAGCATCCCTGATGTAGCAAATAGCATTGTCAATCTCTTTACCTGACTTTAGTCTCATCCCTTTGCCCAGGGTAACCACGACAATGTTGCACCCCTGCTTAAGACAGCTTTCTGCCCCGGTGGTGATGTCCTCGCCGGTCAATTGCTGGATTTCATAATGGTTAATGAAAAGAACATGAGTCTTGTGCAGTATTGGTGCCAGTGCCTTGAGCCCCTTTCGGGCGTATATTGACCCGGGGGCAAAGCTAATCCTGGTTGATAACCTGCCCATCAGCTCCAGCAATACCTGGAACTGTTTGTCATCGGCGAAGGAAGAGAGGTGGAGCATGTTTGCCTGATTGATGCAGGTCAGGTCTAAATCGTCCATTGATAGCAGGTTGTTAGCCCCGGGGACGACATAAAGGGAACGCCTGCCCAGCTTATCGCAAAGGCACAGTACCGAGCCCGTTTTTGCCCCAGCCTTTACTCCGATTTGAGAGGTGTCCACTCCTGCTTTGTGGAAGCTCTGGATTAGTAGTTTGCCATCGGCGTCATCACCAACCACACCGATAAAGCCGGTGTTTACCCCAAGTTTAGCCAGGCCGTAAATGGTATTAGCCGCTGAGCCACCGGGGGATGATTTGGTTTCCTTTATCACCGTCTCCCCATCCCCGATTATACGTTCCACCCGGTAAAGGTAGTCCATATTCAGTGCCCCCAGCCCGATTACTTCAGTATTACCCATTGAAACCCTATCCCCTTTATCCCCTTCCCCTTGATAAGGGGAAGGGGAATTAATTTTGTAAGAGAGGCGAAGCCTCTCTTTAATTCTCCTTTAGTATTTAGTCTCTCGGGAATAATTTTTTAGAGGGGTGTTATCCCCTGTAAAACTCCCCGGTTCGTGGCTTCTTTTTGATAAACCTCACCCCAGCTTGCCGGCTTCTTCCCTGACCAGGTGTCTTATTCTCTTGTGAATTTTAAGTACTTCGTCTATATCTTTTCTGCCTGATAGCCAGTGGAAGTTACCCCTGTCTCCAGCACCTCCAAGTTGTTCTTTCGTCTTGACTATTTTCTCTACCAGCTTGCGTTTACCCTTTTGCCACGTGTCAAGCACCTCGGTCAGGTCGCTGATGTGGGTGGAAGCCAGGCTCATGGTGGCGTAGGGGAGGGCGTACTCGTTAGCGTTAAAGGCGATAGCCAGTCCCCCGGCTTGGTCTACTTCCTGTAACATTCTGAAGTCGGTAATGCTATCCCCCACCACCACCCAGTTGGATAATGGCTGGTCATATTTATTGACAAATCGGTTCAGGGCGCTAACCTTGCGCCGACCCCCTACCGGTTTTACTTCGGCTATCGCCTTACCGAGGTCAGTGGCGGGCAGTTTCTCCCAGAAGAACTGGTCCAGGCTTCGTTTAATTCGGTCGTCGTCGGTAACCGGGTGCATGGTCAGGATATCGGCTTCCATCTGCTGGAGCAGTTCAGATTCCTTTTTACCCACAGCCAACCGGAGTTTATTCAGGGGGAAGGGGGTGCAGGCAATATTGTGGGCATAAATGCCCAGCTTTTGGGTAAGGTGAAGGGCATATTGCTCGTAGGTGGTGGTAATGCAGAATACTTTCCAGCCCCTGAGTTCAAGCGAAGAGATAAGCTTAATGGCGCCACCAACGAAGCTGGCTTTAGTGGCTAAGGTGGTGATATTATCCTCGGAGATGTTATGGAGCACGAGAAAGGGCACGATGAGAGCCAGGGTATCCCCCGGCTCATAATCTTCTCGCTCCTCCAGCGTCAGCAGGTCATCGTAGCGACTGATAACCTCAAAAATCTTATCCCCATTGGGGAAGAGCTTCATCAGCTCATAGGCGTTATCCTGTGGTGATAGCGGTCCTTCCAGGCCAAAACAGATAAAGTTTTTCATCTACCTCGTTCTCCTAATCCCTATCCTTAAAATAAGAAGGAGAAGATCGATTCTGAAATATCTCATCTCATTTAATCTTCCCCTTGATGAACGACTACCATATGATAAGGCATGATGAGGTTAACCTAGCTTGGCTGCCTCTTCCCTGACGAGATTCCTTATTCTCTTATGAATAGCCAGAGGTTCCTCAAATTTCCTTCGATTGGCAAGCCAGTGGAAATGATTCCTATTCCCTAAGCCTCCCTCCTTCTCTTTTTCCTTGACCACTTTTTCAACCTCTTGTTTACCTCCCTTTTCCCAGGCTCCAGTAACTAAGCGCAAGTCACCTAAATTTGTTGAAGCTAGACCTACATTTGCACATTTCAATGCATATTCATTCGCGTTGAATGCCACGGCAATGCCACCCTCTTTATTAACTGTTTCTAACATTCTTGAATCGGTAATACTATCACCCACAACCACTACTTGGTTTAATTTGAATCCATCACGCTTAGCAAATCGTCTAAGCTCCCTTACTTTTCTTAGTCCACCCAAAGGTCGAACTGATTTCATAACTGCCCCTAGCACATTGCCAGATAATTCCGTGTTGAAGAACACATCTAACCTTTCTAAAATCTTTTCATCGTCCCTCTTAGATTCCAATGCTACAATTTCTTTTTCCACTTGCTCAACTATAGAGAGGTCATCTTCCTTTATTATTTCTCTGAAGTAATCCAAAGATGGAAATCGTGTGCATGCTACATTCCTCGGCGGGATACCAACCTTCTCAGTTATAGGACCTCCGTAGTGTTGATAGCATGTGGTAATATCACCAACCCACCAGTCCTTATGCTTGAGTTCAGCAATAAACTCTTTAGCACCATCAACTAAGGTTGCTTTGTTTGCGATGAGAGCCATGTCCTTTTGTGATATTTTGGTGTGTAGAAGGAAAGGCACTATCAAAGCCAGGGTATCCCCAGGTTCATAGTCCTTCTTTTTCTTCAGTGTCAGCAGGTCATCATAGCGACTGATAACCTCAAAGATTCGATCACCGTTAGGTATCAGCTTCATCAGCTCGTAGGCATTATCTTGAGGTGATAGCGGTCCTTCAAGGTCAAAACAGATAAAGTTCACAGTTGTTGTGTCCCTTTCACCACTTTGTCTATCTCATTAGTAAGATTATAGCCCATAATAGGTTTTCCCTCAAGGTCTACGACTCTCCCTGCCATTATCTTAACCTTACCCTGGCTAAAAGTCTTCAGTGTAGCTATTATCAATGGGAACTCTCTAGCCAGCCCGTGCTGCCGGATAAGCTGGAACAGGGGATTACCTTCACCCTGTTTTTTAATCTTCTCTACGGGCTGTCCCTCTGTTTCCTGCCAGTAACTATCAAAAGGTTCACCTCTTATGGGAAAGGTGCAGTAGGCTACCGGCGGTCCCATGTCCAGTTCCGGGGTTACCAGGTGCATCATTACCCCGGTTTCCCTGGCGTTATTCTCAATCAGTTGCCAGATTACCTCCTGCCAGGTTCCTTTGGGTCCGCCGGGGGCGGCGGGGTGGAGGTTAATCATATTGTATCTCTGGCACATCTCCTTACCCACAATGAGCATATAACCGGCGAGGACACACAGGTCAGGACGGAAGCCTTGCAGCCGATTCATTACCTCCCGGTCATAGTCCAGTCTCCATCGGGGTAAGGCTCCCGCCTCATCGGTGATGGAGACACCCTGCCCGGCTTTAAACTTATGATAGGAAAAACAGATAAGAGGGACATGGTAGCTTTTGACCAGTTCCAAAAATAAATCACTCTCTTTAGCTTCTCCCGGTTCACGGTTGCTGAAGACGAAGGCTATCTCTGCCTTAATTTCACCCTGCTCAATGCTGTTATTTACCACTTGCAGCAGGTCTCGGGCAGCTTCATCTCTACCGGTAGAAAACCAACCAATCTTATACATCTACTATTCCCTAGAACTGGCTCTTCAGTCTTATCCAGGCACTGTTGAAGTGGATTAGCGGATTTGTCCTGTGCCCGGAAATTTTACCCTTTTTCAGGGCTTTTAAAAAGTCATCCCTGCCGTTAAATTCGGGCATCTCAATATAGGCATTACCTATTTCATTGAGGGCATGGGCATCGCTGCCGGCGCTTTGGGGGATGCCATATTTCTCAGCAAAACTTTGAGCCTTAGCCGAACTTCTACGAAGAATACATCTGGCATTGAATACTTCTATAGCATCAATTTGCTCGGCAATTTCTTCTATCACCCTGCCATCTAAAGCCGAGTGCCTGAAGGTGTCAAAGGGGTGGGGGATGTTCACCAGACCACCCTGAGCTCTGATTCGGGATATGGTCTCTGCTGCGGACAGACCACCGGGTATGGTCTCTTTAAGAAACAATCCCATAATTTCACCACGGGTGGTTAATATCTCTTCGGCGACAATCACCGGGAAGGGGGCAACACTCTGCAACTTTAGTGCTCCCTCGGTGGTGCCGTGGTCGGCAATGGCAATGCAGTTTATGCCTGTTTCCAGACAGCGATTTACAATTTGCTCCAGCGGCGTACTGCAGTCCATCGAGTATTCGGTGTGGATATGGAGGTCGGCTTTCAGCAATTTAACCAGCCCTTTCCAGGTAGCTACCGTTGCGGGTGTCAACCTTGATAATATCGCCCTTATCCACGAATAGAGGCACCTGAATGGTAATGCCGGTCTCCACTTTGGCTGGTTTGGCGCCGGCAGTGGCGGTATCCCCTTTAAAGCCGGGTTCGGTGTCAATCACCTCAAGCTCGACGGTAATGGGCAGTTCCACACCGACCAGCTCGCCTTTATAGCTTGACACCTGTAATGACATGCCTTCTTTCAGATAGCTAACGGCGTCCCCTATCTGAGTGCTGCTAAGGGGGAACTGCTCAAAATTCTCCTCGTCCATAAAGTAGTGCAGGTCAGCATCGTTGTAAAGATACTGCACATTGCGAAAGTCAAGGCGGGCACGAGTGAACTTCTCACCCGACTGGAAGGTTTGCTCAATAGTATGACCATCTTTAATGTCACGAAGCTTGACACGGGCCAGAGCGGTCCGTTTCATCTTGATATGCTGATAGTCAAGGACCTGATATAGTTTACCTTCTAGGTCAATGATGACTCCTTTTCTAAGTTCACTGCCACTTATCATATTATGCCTTTCTGAGATTGTTTATTAACCTTATCCTCTTGGTATTCATCTAGAACCTACCCCCTTTATCCCCCTCCCTTAGCAAGGGAGGGGGAATCGTTGGGTAAGAGAGGCTTCGCCTCTCTTTAACTCTGTTAGTGTTTCCCCTCCCTTCTCAAGGAGAGGGATTTTGGAGAGGGGCTTTGCCCCTCTCTTGCTTATATTCCCCCTTCCCTTATTAAGGGAAGGGGGTCAGGGGGATGGGTTGTTAGCCTACTTCACCTTCCTTGCCTTTGACATTACCCTGATTTTACCGTCCTCCATTATTACCGTGTCCTCAATCCTTACCCCTCCCCAGCCAGAGAGATAAATGCCGGGCTCAACGGTAAATACCATACCCGAGGTAAGTTTATCGGTTGAGTCGGGACCGAGACGCGGTAATTCGTGGGGAGCCAGTCCCACACCGTGCCCTAGAGAATGTCCGAAGGCGTCGTCATAGCCCTCTTGCTCAATAATGGCTCTAGCCAGAGCGTCAGCCTGCTCCCCGGTCATGCCCTCCTCAATATTGGCTACTGCTTCTAGCTGGGCTTTAAGCACGGTATTATATACCTTGGTGAAGGTATCATCAGGGGAACCGAGACAGATGGTGCGGGTCATGTCGCTGCCATAACCGCCGAGTCTGGCACCCATATCAATTACTATCGGCTCCCCGGAACGGATAGGGCGTGACGACGGTTTGGCGTGGGGCAGGGCTGAATTTGGTCCTGAGGCGACGATGACATTAAAGGGAATCGGCTCGCTGCCTTTTTCCCGTATAAATTTCTCTATACTCCAGGCTACTTCCTGCTCACTCATACCGGGATGAATTATGCCTTCAATAGAATCAAAGGCTTTGTCGGCTATCTCTACTGCCTTGTTGATAAGCTCAATTTCCTCCGACTCTTTGAGCGCCCGCAGCGATTCTATTACTCCCTCGGTAGGTACCAGCCGGAGCTGGGGTTCCTCTTCGTCCAGTATATCAGATAACTGGCGGTACCTGTCGAAGGTGGTATGCCTGGCTTCAAAGCCCAACCGCTTCAGCCTCAATCCAGCTAGCAGCTGGGGAAACCAGTCTGCTATATCGTTGGTTATCTTAACAATCTCATAGTCAGGGGCTTGCTGTTGGGCTTGCTCTATGTAGCGAAAGTCCGTAGCCAAAATTGCCTTTTCCGGTGTAATTAACAGGAGACCTGACGTGCCATCAAAGCCGGAAAGGTAATATCTATTCTGCGGCTGGGAGGTGAAGATAGCTTCAGCTTCGTTCTCAGCTAATACTTGACGCAGCTTTTGTAGCCTATCCTTAATACTCATTATTCCTCTTATTTCCTTTAGATTGTTAGCAACCTATTCCCCTGACTCCCTTCCCTTATTAAGGGAAGGGGGGGGAGTGTAGGTAGGAGGGGGGTGAGGTTACTGCTAAACAACCCCATTGCTTTTCCCCCTGGCCATAGGGTGAGCCGCCAGGTATACCTTTCTTGCCTGACTCTTGGTTACATGGGTGTAAATCTGGGTGGAGGACAGGTTAGCGTGTCCCAGAAGCTCCTGGACAACCCGTAAATCAGCACCCCCGTCAAGCAGGTGAGTAGCAAAGGTGTGACGCAGCATATGGGGGTGGACTCTCTTGCCTACATTAGCTATTTTAGCATATTTTTCCAATGTTTTTTGGACGCTTCGCACGGTGAGTCGCCCACCATAGCGATTAAGAAACAGGGCACTGCTTCCCCTTTTACTCAGGAGCTTGGGTCTGCCCTGATTGAGGTAGGTGGTTAAAGCGTTTATCGCTGGTTTACCCATCAGCGTTATCCGCTCTTTAGACCCCTTCCCCCGGACGCGGATTTCACCAGTGTCAAGGTCAATTTGCCCCAGATTCAGGCTTACCACCTCGCTGACTCTGAGACCGGAGGCGTAGAGTAGCTCCAGCAACGCCCGGTCACGCTGTCCCTGAGGTGTGGATAAGTCAGGAGCTTTGAGCAGTCGCTCTATTTCTTCCAGGGTGAGAAAAGTCGGCAAGCGCTTATCCAGCTTGGGTGAAGTATCAGCTACCGGGCTGGCTGATACCACTCCCTCCCGCAATAAGTAGCGGTAGAAGGAGCGGATGGCTGACAGCTTGCGGGCAATGCTGCTTTTGACAAAGCCCTCCTCCATAAGGTGGGACAGGTAGCCGCGCAAAACATGCCGGTCTACTTCCTTCAGTGAGTCAATCCTTTTAGTCTTGAGGAAGTTAAAGAAGTCAAGCAAATCGGTGGTATAGTTACGCACGGTATACGGCGAAACGTTCCGCTCGGCTACGAGGTAGTTTACATATCTATCGTAGATTTCTTGCATGGAACCAACCTGCTATTCAGTAGAGTCTTTAGCAGTCGTCTCTATTTTGGGTAAGCTACCCCTATACTCGCACTTAATACATTTTGCCCATCCCCCCCGGAATTGGGTGAGGAGTCCGCCGCACTTGGGGCAGGGTTGGGGGAGGGGTTTGAAACTGGTGGCGAATTTGCACTTCGGGTAGTTGCTGCAGCCATAGAAGACGCGCTTCTTTCTGGTCAGCTTCTCCACCAGCTCGCTGCCGCACTCAGGGCACTTAACGCCCATCTTAATCTGGTAGGGCTGGGTATATTTGCACTCAGGGTAACCACTGCAGGCTAAGAACTTGCCGTAGCGTCCGATTTTGATAGCCAGGGGCTTACCGCAATGGGGGCAGGTTTCCTCGGTTAGTTCATCGGGCAGTTTAACCTTTTCTATAAGCGTGGCAGCTTTTTGCAGGCTGCGCTCAAAGGGGATATAAAAATCCTGGATTACCGTTACCCAGCCCTTATTTTTACTGGCTACTTCGTCTAAGTCCTTTTCCATATGAGCGGTGAACTTGCTATTAATAATATTGGGGAAATGTTTGCTGAGTAGGTCAGTAACCACAAAGCCCAGATGTGTGGGCTGGAAGCACCCTCTAACCTTATTAACATACTCTCTTTCTTGGATGGTGGACAGGATGGGGGCGTAGGTGCTGGGGCGCCCGATGCCCTGCTTTTCCAGCATCCTGACCAGGCTGGCTTCGGTGAAACGGGATGGGGGCTGGGTGAAATGCTGCTCAGGGAAAAGCCCGAGGAGCTTAAGCTCATTGCCTTCATCTAGCCGGGGGAGTGGGGGTTTCTCCTTTTCTTCAGCTTCATCTTTCCCCTCAGTATAAAGGATGGTAAAGCCGGGGAAGGTGACCACGGATGCCGAAGTCCTGAACAGGTATTCATCCTTCGGCTCGGGACACTCAGCTTTAATATCAACGGTAGTATTGTTAAATAAGGCAGCTGACATCTGACTGGCTACCATTCGCTGCCAGATAAGCTGATAGAGCTTGAACTGGGCAGCGTTAAGGTATGGTTTAACCCGGGATGGCTCCCGCCGGGTTTTGGTGGGGCGGATAGCTTCGTGGGCTTCCTGTGCCCCTTTCACCTTCCTGGTGAAGGCGCGGGCGTGGGGTGGTATAAATTTAGCCCCGTACTTATCCCGAATAAATTCTCTGGTTTCAGCTATAGCCGAGCTGGCCACATGGGTGGAGTCGGTGCGCATGTAGGTGATAAGCCCGACGCTACCTTCACTGGCAATAGACAGACCTTCATAAAGCTGTTGGGCAATAGCCATAGTCTGCTTGGCGGTAAAGTGGAGCTTGCGCCATGCCTCCTGCTGCAGGGTGCTGGTGATGAAGGGTGGGGCTGGCTGGCGGGCTACCTTTTTGGTGCTGACTTTGAGAACACTATAATCAGCTTGCTTAAGTTTTTTACTGAGTCCGGTAGCTTCTTTTTCAGTGTGAATAGCAAGCTTGGTGCCGCCTATCAGACCGACTAACACCGCCCTGAAGCTTGCTGTCTCCGCTTTCTTGGTCAGCTCCGCCTCAATGGTCCAGTATTCCGTCGGGATAAATTTTTCAATCTCCCGCTCGCGGTCAACGATAATCTTCAATGCCACCGACTGGACTCTGCCCGCGGAGAGACCCCTTCTTACCTTCCTCCACAACAGCGGGCTAATCTTATAGCCGACCAATCTGTCCAGTATGCGTCTTGCTTGCTGAGCATTGACCAGCTCCATATCTATGGAGCGCGGGTGTTTAAAGGCATACTCAACCGCTTCGCTGGTGATTTCGTGGAAGATAACACGATGGTAAGGCGTCCCGTTTAAATTGATTACCTCAGCCAGATGCCAGGAGATGGCTTCTCCCTCACGGTCGGGGTCGGTAGCCAGATATACGGTGGATGCTGTTTTAACCGCTTCCTTAAGCTCTCGCACAATCTTGCTTTTTGGTCTGGGCACGACATACTTGGGGGCAAAGCCATGGTCAATATCTACCCCCAGTTGTTTCTGCGGCAGGTCTCTGATATGACCCATAGAAGCTTTCAGGCTATAGCCCTTGCCTAAAATCTTACCCAGTGTTCTGGTCTTGGCCGGTGACTCAACTATAACCAGTTTTTTCTTCATAGCTATTCCACTTTTACCCGGTATTGTTCTCTCGTCTCCCTGGACAGAATATAGTTCATCGTTCCCACCTGCCTTACCAAACCCTTGAGCTCCATCATGGTCAGGGTGCCGCTGACTGTTGATACGGGCAAACCACTATTTCGGCAGATCTCATCGATATGGGTAGGTTCGGCGGATAGTTGCTTTAGTAGCAAGGACTCGGTGTCAGAGGCCGGTATGATTTCCTTCATCTCTATCTGGTGAGCTACCGCCGTCAGGTTTAATTCCTCCAGAATATCAGTATAGTCGCTAACCAGCTTGGCTCCTTCCTGGATGAGCTGATTGGTGCCTCTGCTTGCCGGCGATAGAATACTACCCGGGATGGCAAGCACTTCTCTATTTTGCTCCAGTGCCAGATGAGCAGTAATCATTGCCCCGCTGGTCTCCCCAGCCTCAACAACCAGCACCCCCAGGCTCATTCCGCTCATAATGCGATTACGGCGGGGGAAGTTATCTGCCCTGGGTCTGGTGCCCAGAGGATACTCGCTTATCAAGGCTCCTTGCTGCATAATACGGCGAGCCAGGTTAACATTCTCGCTGGGGTAAACCGTATCCAGCCCGCAGGCAAATACGGCAATACTCCTGCCCCCGGCTTCCAGAGCACTGTTATGGGCTACCGAATCAATCCCTTTAGCCAGACCACTGACAATGGTGATTTTACTTTTAGCCAGGTCAGCCACCATTTCTTCGGTTACCTGCCTCCCGTAAACGGTTGCCCGGCGGGTGCCGACCACTGCCAGGCACCACTCATCCTCGGCGAGCAGGGAGCCCCTGACATAAATTAGCGGTGGGTAATCATATATTTCCTTGAGGCGGGTGGGGTAGCCGGGGTCGTGGCAGGTAAATACTTTCACCCCGTAGCGGTCTATCTTTTCCATCTCGGCTTCCAGAGAAATCTTGGGTCGCCAGGTGGTAAGGGCACGTATGGCATTGCTGTCCAGTCCTGAATGCTTTAAGTCAGCCGGGCTAGCCTGCCAGGCGTTCTCCAGATTACCGAAGTAGTTTTCCATCTGGGCAAATCTGACGCGCCCGATGCCCGGTATCAGGCTGAAGCCTACCCAGTATTTGATGTCCTTGTTTGTTGCTTCCATAGCGAAGGCATTCTAACATAGAGGCAATTTGGAGGCAATTCAGGTTGTTTATCAATCCTATTCCCCTGTATAAATAAAATAAGAGAGTAGCTGGCTAAGAACCTCACCCCCCTTTATCCCCGTTTTTATTTAGAGGAAGTATAAATTTTGAGGGGAAGTATGAAGGGGCGCTAGCCCCTTCAAAAAACATAATTCCCCTTCCCCTTAATAAGGGGAAGGGGATAAAGGGGATAGGGTTTTTATCTCAAAATAACGTGGCGGAGAGGGTGGGATTCGAACCCACGGTAGCCTTACGGCTACACACGCTCTCCAGGCGTGCCTGTTAGGCCACTCCAGCACCTCTCCGGTTGATAGATCATAGAATAGTGAAAAGCTTTATTATGTATGGCGGAGAGGGTGGGATTCGAACCCACGCTCCGCTATAAGCGGAGACCGCTTTTCGAGAGCGGCACCATGAACCACTCGGACACCTCTCCAAATGCCTGTTTCTGAAGCTGAAATTACCCTTGCAAGACCTTCCGCAAGTAGACATAACTAAAAATTGCTAATAATTTGCTAATAATGCTTTTCAACAGGCTCATTTTCACTAGTGTTATTATACTTGGGGGATACCAGTTTATCAAACTGAGTGGCGGCAGCCTCTTGAAGTCCAGGGGCAACGTGGCTGTAGGTATCAAGGGTTATCTGTATGCTGGCATGGACTAACCGCTCCTGGACTATCTTAGGGTGTATGCCTTGCATCGTGAAGGCGTATCACCTTGACACCGGCACGGGCGGCTAGCATAGTCCAGGCACGACTAACCGTATTAGGACGTAAAGGCTTACTCAAGTACCTTGCTTAGCACTAATTTCTTCCCCATTGAAATTGAGATAAAACCACAAAGGAGCATAGCCGAGGCACCAGGTAACAAATGACCTGGTGCCTTCTTAATTTAAAGGGATTCATTAATTGTGGACTGTGACAAAATCATGTCCCTGTGGACAAGTCCAGGACTGAACAAATCGATGTTTTGTTGGCATAGCTTACCCTCACAAGTAGAATACCGAAATCTGCTATGGCAGATTTGTTAACCTCTTTAGTCGGAAGATGTCTTAGCTGAGCATTGGCCATTGACACGATCCAATTCACAGATTAGATTTTGTTAAGTACTTTTGTTGACAGAATTGTTAGTCTACGGCGTAGTGAACCCGGTGATATTTAATGTTCGATGAGCTTCGCAGTCTCTCTATAGTCAAAAAAGAATCCGGGATAATAGCTACGTTTCCCTTGGGTCTCGGAGCAGTAAAAGGAGGATTACGAACGTTCGGGATATACCAAGATAAGACTTCCTGCCAATGTCTCCACCTTCGAAATACTTCAAAGCTTGAAAACCCGTTTTATGTCTAGGATAACCTCGTATATTATTACCAGCTGTACCATCGATGGTATTCTTAGGCGCAGCTATACTCCCTCTTGCTGCGTCGTGTTATACCGTCCTCCAGTTGGGTAACACTTCTTTTGAGTCAATTCGAGGCGTTGACAAAATAAAAAATATCATTTACGATAGTGGACAGGATGTTCGTTGGCGATACTCGCAAGATAAGAGTTTCCCTCTACTCCCACTTGAGCTTTGCTTATACTAAAGATAGGGTTCCCCGTTCCTCCCACTCGCGCTCAATTTTTGCTTATATTATCAAACTGCAAAATAGTTGTGTGGGTTTCAGTCTTAGTTCCTAGGTGGTAAGGAAAATACTAATGGGATGTATATTGAGGGTCCATAGGGACTGAATATATCTACGAAGGGAGGTCAAATGCAGAAGAAGAAAAGTATACTAGATTTCCAAAAAATGAAAAAGGAGGGGGAAAAGGTTACCTGGCTGACTGCTTATGATTATCCCACTGCTCAGTTTGAAGAGCGAGCCGGTATAGACATGATTCTGGTAGGCGATTCCCTGGGTAACTGTGTTTACGGTTACTCAGGAGGAACTATACCGGTTACCATGGACCAGTGCATTGTGCATACCGAGGCTGTCCGGCGTGGAGCCCCTAACACTTTCGTGATGGGCGACATGCCCTTTTTATCTTATCAGACAACCCCTGAGGATGCTGTCAGGAATGCAGGAAGGTTCTATAAAGAAGCCGGGGTTGATGCCGTCAAGCTGGAGGGGGGGCGCCGCGTCACCAAGGTAATAAGAGCCATTGTTGACAGCGGGATGGTTGTTTGCGGCCATATCGGCTTAACGCCGCAAAGCACCGGACAGTTCGGTGGCTATAAAGCTCAGGGACGTACCGCTGAAAGCGCCCATGAATTGATTAAGGACGCCCGAGCCGTCCAGGAGGCTGGTGCCGCGCTCTTACTTCTGGAAGCAGTAACCCCTGAAGTGGGCAAATTCATAACCGGGGACCTCAAGATACCGGTATATGGCATTGGTGCTGGCCCTTTTTGTGATGGGCAGCTTCTTATTGTCAGTGATGTCCTTGGTATCTGGGAGGCTTTTCACCCCAAATTTGTTAAGAAATATGCCAATATGGCTGAAGAGTCGGTGAAGGCTCTCCAAAACTATGTAGGCGAAATTAGGGAGGGGAAATTTCCCGCAGAGGAGCACTGTTATAAGATGGTTGAAGGGGAGGCCGAAAAGTTGAAAGCATTAATAAAGGAGGAAGGTTAAATGGGTAATTTAGGTAGAGCGGCCAAAGCGATGGAAAAGGTCGGAATACCAAGCCGGGATGCTTATGATTTACCAACCAGTAAGAAGCGCTTCCCTGATGGAGCTTGGTATAGGATGGAAATATCTGGGGTGGAGCGCCCCAATGTCCTTGAAGCCGTAATAGATGAGATGAGGAAGCGGAATATTCCCATTCATCGTTTGATTGCAGTAGTTATGGGAGCTACACTCCTGGATAAAGAGGAGCTAAAAGATTTTGCTCAGATGGCTGCTGAGGCAAAGTTGGAAGTGATACTTACTCCAGGCCCTCGTCGGTCTTGGGATGTGGGAAGACAACTTGATAATTATGAAGGCGCCCTTTCTGGAATCCGGTACCGGGGCTCCGACCAGTTGAAGTATGTTGTTGCCGACATAATGCGCTGCATTGACATAGGATTTCGAGGTTTCCTGGTTGTTGATGAAGGGCTACTTAGAATGCTTAATATGATGAGGAAAAATGGTGACATCCCAGGAGATGTAGTCTTCAAGGTCTCCATTTATGCCGGGCATGGCTCCGCTGCCGGCGGTAAGCTTCTGGAAGAACTGGGAGCAGGCACCTTTAATCCCCTGGGTGATTTGACTCTACCTCAGTTTGCATCTATTCGCCAGGCTGTAGATATACCAATAGATGTACATATCATATTAGCTGAATCCTATGGCGGATTTATGCGTTTTTACGAAGCGCCCGAAATGGTCAGGGTGTCCGCTCCTTGTTACTTTAAGATAGAACCAGGGCCGGCTCTTGCCGCTGGTCCCCAGGCGCTTTATAAACCATGGGTAGATAGAGGGATGCTGGCCGATTGGGCGAGGGAGAAGGTAAAATACGCCTGCATCATCCACGAGCTTATTCAGGAAAACTTCCCTGAAGCGATTTTATCAAAGCAAGGTCCTGCGGATTTAGCGGTTCCCAAACTCTGATGCATAGATACATAAATGAAGAGGCTTAATGTGAGGGAGTAATCCCTGAGATGATGCTGAAAGAAGGGTTTTATTATGGCAAAGCTGATAACAGGTGGTCTGGGGTTTATCGGTTCTCGCTTAGCCGGAAAGTTGGTTGAGCAGGGTGAGGATGTAGTCCTATTTGATATTACTACACAAACTAAGCTTGTAGATGACATTAAGGATAAGGTAAAAATCGTTAGGGGTGACCTCACTAACTGGGCACGTGTACTGCATGTAGTCAAGGAGTACGATATCGATTGTATATATCATACTGGTGCTCTGCTTTCGGCTATGGCAGAGGAAGACCCGCTAGCTACTTGTATGGTTAATGCTAATGGCACTTTGTATGTCCTTGAGGCAGCCAGGCTATTCGAAGTAAAGAAGGTGATATACCTAAGCTCAGCAGCTGTGTACGGTCCGGGACTCCCGGAGCGCATTGGTGATGACGACATTCAAAGACCAACGACTATGTACGGCGTGACCAAGGTTTTCTGTGAGCGCCTTGGAGAATATTACCATAGAAAGTTTGGTCTGAATTTCAGGGCAGTCAGGTTTCCGTCGATAATCGGGCTGGGGAGAGCAGGCGGTGGTGCCAGTGCTTACACCAGTCTCATTATCCAGGAGGCTGCAGCCGGTAGGCGGTATGAAGTCTTTGTTGACGAGGATGCAAGAACACCTATGATGTATGTGAAGGATGCCGTGCGATCCCTAATCCAGCTTGAGCAGGCCGAGGAGAAGAACCTGAAAAGACGAGTGTACAGTATTGAGGGATTTACGCCTACTCCCAGAGCCATTGAGCTGGCTAACGCTGTCAAGAAATACGTACCGGATGCCAGGATAGAATTTTGCCCGGTACCCGAGATGGTAGATATTGTACATAACTGGGCGCAGGAAATAGATGGTAGAAACGCCCGCCAGGACTGGGGATTCAAAGCACAGTACACGCTTGATGAGGCGATTGCTGATTTTGTAAATGACTTCCGAGCCAGACCGGACCTTTATCAATAGGGGGGGTGGAGGCTTAAGAGATATATGCAGGAAATCTTATGGCATGGTCGAGGTGGCCAGGGTGTGGTGGTAGCTTCATCCATATTGGGCACGGCTGTAAGTGTATACGAGGGGAAATATGCCATGTCGATTCCCAGTTTTGGTGCTCAGCGTCGCGGGGCACCGCTAATAGCTCTTACTCGAGTATCGGATACCCCAATACGCCGGCGTGACCTCTTGGCTGACCCTGACTATATTGTTATTCTCGATGATTCGCTTGCCTCATTAGCCATGGCTGAGTGCGGGCACGAGAAACCCCGCCATATTATTATCAATTCTAAGAAGCCAACTGCTGAGCTTAACTTAAACGACTGGCCGAGTCTTACCATAGTGGATGCAGATAGCATAGCTCTGGAGGTATTGAGGAGACCCATCACTAATACTGTCATAGTTGGTGCGGTTGCTGCAGTGATGAACCTGAGAATAGATTCGGTGAAAAAAGCCATCATCGATGTCTTGGGAACAGAGATTGCTCCAGGAAATATAAAGGCTGCTGAAGCCGGCTTTAAGGCAATGAGGAGGTAGCAATACCAAGTAGATTAGAGGAACCCCGACACCCTGGGCCATGCTGGCCCGCAGGGGAAATACCAATCAATGTGGGTAGCTACACGAACGTTAAACCCGCAATCGACAAGAGCCGCTGTAGCTCCTGCCGCTTATGCTGGCTACTTTGCCCGGATGGAGCTATCTCCATGGGTGAGGAAGATAACAAGCCAATTGTCAACTACGACCTTTGTAAGAGCTGTGGTATCTGTGTTTACGAATGTCCCTTGAAGATAATTACGCTGCAGCCAATAGAGCCGCAGTAAGTTGTTAAATGAGGTTCAGGTAAAATGGGTGAGAAAAGGTTCATAACCGGTAATAGTGCCGTTGCTGCAGCGGTGAAGCTTGCTAGAGTGGGCGTCATTGCTGTTTATCCTATCACTCCTCAGACTCCTATCGCCGAAAAGCTGGCTACTTTTGTAAGCACTGGTGAGATTAACTCTGAATATATCAGGGTCGAGTCAGAGCACTCAGCTCTGTCGGCTTGTCTGGGAGCCTGTATGGCAGGGGTTCGACCATTTACGGCTACCTCGTCCCATGGCCTGGCCTACATGCATGAGATATTGTCCTATGCCAGTGGGGGACGGTACCCATTGGTGCTGGTGAACGCCAACCGCTCAATAGGCCCACCCTGGAGCATCTGGGGTGAGCATCAGGACTCGATTCAGCAGCGGGATACTGGCTGTATCCAGTTATATGTTGAGAATGCCCAAGAGGCTCTAGACACGATAATACAGGCTTTTAAGATAGCCGAGAACCCAAACGTCTTTACCCCGGTAATGGTATGCCTTGATGGCTTTCATGTCTCCCATGCTGAAGAGCTGGTGGAGATACCTGACCAGGCTGACGTGGACCGGTTTTTACCTCCATTTCAAACCTCTGCGCTTCTTGACCCTGATGAGCCAATGACCCTGGCAGCCGGTGCTCGCGGTAAGCAATACACAATCTGGCGATTCGAGCAATACCAGGCCATCAGGGTAGCGGAAAAGGTTATCCAGGAGGTAGATGAGGAGTTTGAGCATATCTTCGGCAGAGGCTATGGTGGAGTGGTAGACAATTACAGGTGTGAGGATGCCGATATCATAATGGTAATCCTGGGCAGTTTCACCGGAGCAGCACGTGATACTGCCGACATGTTGCGACTTGATGGGATCAAAGCTGGGGTGCTGAGGATAAGGTCTTTCCGGCCGTTTCCCAACCAGGTTATCAGTGATTACCTGAACTCGGCTAAGAGCGTGGTGATTATTGACCGGGATGTGTCTTACGGCAATGAAGGTGCCGTCTGCTCCGAGGTTCGCGGCAGCCTTTATGGCCTGAGTCATCCCCCGACAATCACAAACTTTATTGCCGGGCTGGGCGGCTCTGATGTAACCCCTCAGGAAATCGAAAAGGTAGTCCGAGGGGCAATCGAGATGAAGGGTAGTGCCCAACGCTCCATTGTGTTTCAATTCATGGGGGAAGGCAAATGAAGATTAAAGACATTCCCAAAGATGAATTTATCACCAGTTCGCTGAGCTGTGCCGGTTGTGGGGCTATGCTGGCGGTTCGGCTGGCATTAAAGGCACTGGGCAGGCGGACCGTCATTATTATCCCGGCAGGTTGCATGAGTGCGGTGACCTGTTTCTTACCGCAGATACCATTTCGAGTACCAATGTTCGTCAGTCCATTCGCTGCCACCGCAGCTATACTGCAGGGTGTTAGTGCCGGCTTCAAGTGGAGAGGTGTTAAAGATATCAACGTACTAGGGATTGCCGGGGATGGGGCAACAGCTGATATTGGCATGGCTGCCTTCTCTCAGGCTATTGTCAGCGGCATGAGGTTTATCTATCTTTGCGTGGAAAACGAAGCTTATATGAATACCGGCATCCAGTCAAGTTCAACTACGCCGGTAGGGGCAGCAACAACTACTGACCCGCTACCTGATGCTCTCCAGGGAACCAGCGTGAGCAAGAAGGATATTTTCAGCATTGCAGTAGCCCATAGACTTTCTTATGCGGCTACGGCTTCTGTATCTTTTCCACTGGATTACTACGAGAAGGTGCTCAAGGCAGCCGGAACTGATGGCCCGAGCTTTATCCATGTGCTGACGCCCTGTCCACCGGGCTGGCGTTTCCCTACAGGGGAGACCATTGAAATGGGGCGTATGGCAGTCAAGAGCGGCATGTGGCACCTTCTTGAATACAGCGGTGGTAAAGTCAAATTCACGTATGTCCCCAAGGAAAGAATCCCTGTCTCAGAGTATATAAAAGCTCAGGCGAGATTCCGTACAATGAGCCCTGATGGCGTCGCCCATTTGCAGAGTATGGTCGATGAGCGGCTTGCCGCTCTTTCCGGGGAGGAAAAGTAGAGACTGCCTGAAATCCGAGAAGGAAAAGGTAATCGGAGGATAATGAGAATGGCAAAGGTTATTATTACAGCAGCGATAACCGGTGGCATACACACCCCAAGCATGAGCCCTTATCTGCCCTTCACGCCAAAGCAGATTGCCGATGAGGCAGTGCGAGCTTATGAGGCTGGAGCTGCAGTGGTACATATTCATGCTCGTAATCCAGAAACTGGGCAACCCAGCTCTGATGTGGAGCTGATGAGGGAAATAGTTACCAACATAAAAAGCAGATGTAACGTGGTTATTTGCGTAAGCACGGGCGTCGGTCTCGGGATGACCGTGGAGGAGCGGCTCAAGTCAATACCTGCCCTCAAACCCGAGCTTGCCTCATGCAACTTTGGGTCGATAAACTTCAACATATCTCGAGGTATGGAAATAGTAGAAACCTTTAAGTACGATTGGGAACCAAAATATCTGGAGATGACAAAGGACCTTATCTTTCCTAATACCTTTAAGTCACTGGAACAATATTTGAAAGTTTTTGCCGAAAGTGGGACAAAGCCGGAAATGGAAATATATGATGTTGGCATGATTTATAACCTAGCCCACATGATTAAGGAGGGGCATCCCATTAAAAAACCTGTTTATCTACAATTTGTCCTGGGCATTCTGGGGGCTATTCAGCCATCGCCAAATAACCTGCTGTTCCTTTACAATACGGCACGGGAAGCAATCGGTGATTTTGTCTGGTCAGTTTGTTCTGCCGGTCGGACTCAGATTCCAATGTGTACCATGTCATTGATTATGGGTGGTAATGCCCGAGTTGGTTTGGAAGATAGCCTTTACATTGGTAAAGGAATCTTAGCTAAGAGTAATGCTGAACAAGTAGAAAGGATAGTGAGAATAGCCCGGGAGTTAAGTCTGGAGCCGGCCACACCCGATGAGGCCAGGGCTATCCTTAAGCTAAAAGGAATCGATAAGGTAAACTTCTAGCAGGGGAAACCTTTGTCCCGCCAAGAATAGGTTATGAGGGGATAAGAATAGAAGTGTTGCAAGAAGGCAAAGGGAGAGCACCAGATAGGAGGAGATGTTTATGAGAAAGCCTCTTTGGCAGCCGACTGAGGAAGTCAGGCAAAAAGCTAACATAACCCGATTCATTAGCTTTGTCAATGAAAGATATGGCCTTACGATTGATTCGTATGACGAACTATACAACTGGTCAGTGGAGAGCATACCGGATTTTTGGGCTGCTATATGGCAATTTGTGCCAATCAAAGCCTCTCGCCTGTATGATGAGGTGGTTGACGATTTGAGCAGGTTCCCTGGCGCTGAGTGGTTTGGCGGCTCCAGATTGAATTTTGCCCAGAACCTGCTGAGGTATAGAGATAACCGTCTCGCCTTTATATTCAAGGGGGAGACCCGGAAAACCGTCAGAATGACATATGCCGAACTTTATGATTCTACAGCTCGTCTTGCCAGGTCTCTTCGGGATATAGGGGTCAAGCCGGGGGATAGGGTAGCCGCTTATATGCCCAATTTGATAGAGACCGCTATTGCTATGCTAGCTACTACGAGTATTGGCGCAGTGTGGTCTTCTTGTGCTACTGACCTCGGTGCACAAGCAGCTCTGGACCGCCTTGGTCAAATTGAACCAAAGGTTCTGTTCGTAACTGATGGCTACTTCTATAAGGGAAAGGTATTTTCTTCCCTGGCTAAGGCTGGCGAGGTTGCTCAAGAGATTCCCTCTTTGGAAAAGGTTATTGTGGTTCGCTATGCAGGAGGGGAAACTGATATCAACCATATTCCTAACTCCGTGTATTACGATCAATTCATCGCTAAGGGAAAGCAACCGGAGATTAATTTTGAGCAGCTACCATTCAGTCACCCTGGATTTATTATGTTTTCCTCAGGAACAACGGGTAAGCCCAAGTGTATGGTTCAGGGAGCCGGTGGGGTTCTCATCAACCATCTAAAGGAGCTGATGCTGCATACCGACTTAAAGCGGGAGGATGTAATCTTCTATATAACGACCTGCAGTTGGATGATGTGGAACTGGCTTCTTAGTTCTTTAGCCATAGGAGCTACAATAGTATTATATGACGGTAATCCTGCTTATCCCGACCCGGGTGCCATGTGGAAGCTAATACAGGACGAAAAGATAACGATTTTCGGTACCAGTGCCAGTTACATCAACTATACCAAAAGCGCGGGGCTTACCCCGGGCAAGGACTATGATTTGTCATCCCTGCGACAGATAAGCCAGACCGGTTCAGCCCTCTCGGCTGAGGGCTTTGAATATGCATATAACGCGATTAAAGAAGATGTGCACTTCAATTCTATTTCTGGTGGCACTGACATTAACGGTTGTTTCGCTATCGGGAGTCCTACCCTCCCGGTATATGCTGGAGAATTACAAGGGGCAGGCTTGGGAATGAAGGTGAAGTGTTATGATGAAAAGGGTAAGCCGGTACTAGACCAAATGGGGGAGCTTGTTTGTGAAGCCCCTTCCCCTTCCATGCCGCTTTATTTCTGGGATGACCCGGATGGCAAGAGGTATAAAGATGCCTATTTCACTGTCTACCCGAACGTGTGGCGTCACGGAGATTACATCATTATTCACAGTGATACCAGAGGGATAACATTTTTTGGGCGCTCTGACGCTGTCTTGAAACCCTCAGGAGTTCGTATTGGTACCGCTGAAATATATAACCAGGTAGAGAAGTTAGAAGAGGTGGCTGATAGTCTGGCTATAGGTCAGGAGTGGAAGGGTGATGAGCGCGTTATCCTGTTTGTTAAACTTACTGAGGGATACATTTTAACCGACGAATTGAAAGATAAAATAAGAAAGACTCTTCGTGAAAACGCTTCGCCGCGTCATGTCCCGGCCAGAATTATTGAAGTGCCGGACATTCCGTATACGCTAAACATGAAGAAGGTGGAGACCGCGGTCAAGAACATAATACACGGCAGGCCGGTGCTAAATAAGGATGCTTTGACAAATCCCGAATCACTAGATTACTACCAAAATATCCTTCCAGAGCTGGAAAAATAATGAAAGAAGCAGTTATTGTTAGCGGTGTCAGGACAGCCATAGGGAATTTTGGTGGTTCTTTAAAGGAAATACCGGTCATCAGCCTGGGTAGCCTGGTAATTAAAGAGGCACTCAGGCGAGCAGGTTTGAGGCCTAAATCAAGCCAAGAACTGCTGGGCTATGGTCCTGATGCTCTTAAAGACAGCGGGATGATAGAGCTGGAGAAGAAATACTATGATTGGGATTCCTCCCTGTGTGAGGTTCAAATTGATGAAGTAATCATGGGGAATGTTCTCCAGGGGGGTCAGGGGCAAAACACGGCTCGACAGGCAGCTATTTATGCTGGGATTCCTAAAGAGACACCTGCCTTCACGGTGAATAAAGTCTGTGCCTCAGGGCTGAAAGCTATCACCTTAGGGGCTGAGGCTATTATGCTGGGTGAAGCCGATATCGTGGTTGCCGGAGGAATGGAATGTATGAGCCATAGCCCTTATGTCCTTCCTAAAGCTCGCTGGGGCTATCGTATGGGCATTGATGCCAGAGGAGACTTGATAGACCTTATGGTATTCGACGGCTTGTGGGAGATATTCTATGGCTATCACATGGGAAACACAGCAGAAGAAATCGCTAATAAGTATGGCTTTACTCGCCAGGAGCAGGATGAGATTGGATTCCTCAGTCACCAGCGGGCAAGAAAAGCTATAGCCGATGGCTTATTTAAAGATGAGATAGTCCCTGTACCTGTTCCGCAGAGAAAAGGGGAACCTATTATATTTGATACTGACGAGCACCCTATGGACACTACCCTGGAGAAAATGGCTAAGCTGCCTCCGGCATTTCGGAAGGGGGGTACGGTTACTGCAGGCAATTCCTCAGGTATCAGCGATGCCGGAGCTGCTGTGGTACTCATGTCCAGCGAAAAAAGTAAGGAATTAGGGATTGAACCTTTTGTAACTATTAAGTCATTTGCCTCAAGCGGTGTAGACCCCAATTATATGGGGTTGGGTCCTATCCCAGCAGTAAGAAAGGTACTCAAGAACACAGGGCTTACCAGCAAAGATATGGACGTTATCGAGCTTAATGAGGCTTTTGCTGCCCAGACATTAGGTTGCATGAAAGAACTTGGTTGGAGCTTTGATGAGATTAATCCTCATGGCAGCGGTATATCTCTGGGTCACCCTATCGGCTGTACAGGAGCTCGAATGGTAGTGACCACCATGCACGATATGAGACGTAGAAACCTACATTATGGACTGGTAACGATGTGTATCGGTGGCGGTCAGGGCATGGCAGCAGTAGTGGAAAGGTAGAGTATTTTAACTGATTCTAGGTTCCTTAACATCCCAAGGTGCCGGTTTAATTAAAGTGAGAATTCCTGAGGCTAAAGATGGCTAAACAGTTTGGCATGCATGAACAGTAATAATTGCCTCACTCCTTCAGTCGTGGGCGTCCCACTGCAGTAGCAATGACCTCAGTCTCAATATGGATTTTCCCGGCATTTTTACCGCTGGCTCGTGCGGCTCGGTCGTGTTGTTCGGTATGTACGTGGACGGAGCCGGCACCGGCCTGGTAAGCGTGCTCCCGGGCTAAGCGGCAGGCGGTATTCTTGGCGTAGGCTACGGCATCTGCTAGTCTCTCGCTGAAGTTGCGCACCCCAAATGGCAGGTGTACCCGATAGGCTCTGCCCCCCTCCACAGGTCGGACCAGAATGCGCACGGTTTGCACTATCCCGCCGGCTACAGTGCCGACGGCACTAGCAACCTCGGCATGCTCAGGGATATGGATACCAGTGTGCAGTTGCGTCGCTAGGAGCGGGAGGTAAGCGGCAGCCGGTGCGCCGATACCAATCAGAGGATGTCGCATGGATAATGCCACTGAGAATCTGCCCTCATCGTTAGCCCTCAGTGCCCGTTCAATGAGCAGGTTACCCACCCTGTCCTGGTCACTTAATGCCGGGTTGCCTTCTTCAACCAGTGCACTAGCGATTACTGCTTGCCCCATCTGTAGGATGACCTGCTGAATCACCCGCTGGCAGAACTCCTCCACACCGATGTTCAACCGCCGCGCCCATAGGGTAGCACCCATCTCGGCAGCCTCAACAGAGCCGTGCCGATACTGCCCCAGCACATGAAGAGCATCGGTAGGAGTAAAGCTACTGGCGATGACGAGGCTACGCTCCATTAGGTTGTCCAAGTAGCGCCGGTAAGTGAAGGGGTCCCCTGTATTGTCCAGTAGCTGCGATTGAAGAATTGGACCGTTGCCGAGGAGTTTCAATATCTCCTGTTCGGTTGGAGTGGTGCCGCTCTGCTCAATCACCTCTGGCTGTTCGCATAGGACAAAAGGTTCTAGGTCCACACTCTTATCCTCTAGCTGATGCCGCAGTACCTCTAGAACTGCGGGATACTGCTCGGCGAGGAGACTGAGGGGAACCACCCGGCGTGGTCCAACACGCAGGCCACCGACCTTATCGGCTAAATGGACCTCGCTGTCCCCTCCCAGACCGATGGTATGAGCATCCACTGCCTCAATCATCGTCCGCTGGTTTCCTACCCATGCCCCCGCCACATTCAAGCGAGGGCGACCGTTATGCAGTGCTACGATATCGGTGGTGGTGCCTCCCATGTCAATCACGAAGGCGTCTCCGACATTACATAGATAGGAGGCACCAACCGCACTAGCAGCGGGACCGGACAGGATGGTCTCCACCGGTCGTTCTAGTGCCATCTTGGTACCCATAAGTGAGCCATCTCCTCTGACGACCATTAAAGGAGCATTGATGTCCATATTGATAAGCATTTCGCCAACCTCGAGGATTAGCTCCTGTAGCAAGGATATGAGCCGGGCATTTAGAGCAACGGTTAATGCCCGTCGTGGTGCGTTCAGATGTGTGGTTAGCTCGTGTCCGCAGGTTACGGGCAACCCGGTCAGGCGGTGTGCTAGTTGCTTTACCTGTAGCTCGTGTGCCGGGTTGCGTACGGCAAAGAGGCTGGAGATGGCAAAAGCAGCTGTATGCGGTGCCTGGGTCAGGATGGCCTGCCGGACAGCATCAATATCCAGGGCGACATCTTCCTCGCCAGTGGCGGTATGCCCTCCCCGAATTAAAACGATGGATTCATTGTCTACTACCCTCTCCAGTCCCGCTATGGCTACCATATCAGGGTCGTAGCCGATGAGTATGAGGCAGACGGGATTACCCTTCCCCTCCACGATGGCGTTGGTCGCCAGCGTAGAAGATAGGGACACCAGTCGGATATCAGGAGGTGGTTTGGGTAGTGCCGCTTCTACCGCATTCTGAATTCCCACCGACAGGTCATACTTGGTGGTCAGAGCCTTTGCTGTATTGATGACCCCGCGCTCTTCGTCCAACAATACGGCATCGGTGTAGGTGCCCCCCGGTGTCAATTCCCAACAGGATAGACATACTACCTCAGCCACAAATACACTGTTGGTCTGTTATCACTAATAATTGCCTCTTTTGTTACGCTGGATGTTTCAGTTCCCGTAAAAGAACTTTCTCAAAGAGGTCCCACCTTCTTACTAACCCCAAGTTAATGGCTACTGCCTCACCAGGCTTACTGGTTTTACTGGCTAACCATTAACCTCAGTGCTGGCTTCCACAACTATAGCCCCTCCGTGGCCACCGTTGGCACAAATAGCGGCCAACCCATAGCGTCCGCCACACTCCTTGAGCGAATTCAAAACATCGAGTGTTATCCTGTTTCCTGACATTCCAGTAGGGTGGCCTAGAGAAACGCCACCTCCGTGGATATTCACTTTGTTTGCATCGAGTCCTAAAGCTCTTATTACAGCGATTACCTGGGCAGCAAAAGCCTCGTTTATCTCGATGAGGTCAATATCATCAAGAGTCAATTCTGCCTTTTTAAGAACCTCTACCACAGCCTGGACAGGTGCTGTAGCAAATTTCTTGGGTTCGCAGGCTGTAACAGTATAAGCAACAACTTTCCCTAAAGGCTTGATGCCAAGCTCGTCAGCCTTTTCCCGTGATGTTACTACCACTGCTGAGGCTCCATCAGGGATAGGTGGAGCATTGCCTGCGGTGATAGTTCCATCGGGGCGGAAAGCGGGTGGGAGCTTAGCCAACCCTTCTAAAGTCGAATCTGGACGCGGTGTCTCATCCTCTTGAATTATTATTGGGGGTCCCTTTCGCTGTGAAACCTCCACGGGCACAATAGTCTTGGCAAAGAAACCACTCTCCTTAGCTTTAGCAGCCTTCTGTTGACTCTCAAGGGCAAACTGGTCTTGCTCTTCCCGAGTAATGCCCAATTCCTCGGCATATCTGTCGGTCAGCAGTCCCATGTGTTCATGTTCTATACCACAGTGGTATCCGTCATGAAGCAGACCATCCACTAGGGTTACATCACCCATCCTCGCCCCCCAACGAGTATTCATATCCAGGTAAGGAATGCTACTGTGATGTTCCATTCCCCCGGCCAGGACGATGTCAGAGTTCCCTAAAGTAATATTCTGGGCAGCTAACATGATGGATAGCATCCCGGATGCACAAGCCAGATTCACAGTATAAGCGGGAACAGTTACCGGGATGCCGGCATTAAATGAGACTATTCTGGCAGGATTAGGCCCGTTGCCAGCCTGGCGAGCATTTCCAATGATAACCTCGTCTATTTGCTCCGGGTTTACTCCTGACTTCTGGAGGGCCCCTCTTACAGCTGCAACTCCTAAATCAGTGAGGGTAAGGTTTTTAAAGGCACCACCAAAGCGCCCTATAGCTGTTCTGGCTCCGTTTATGACAACCACTTCTCTATCTGCCATCTTTATTGACTCCTTTTTAGAAATTTCCTGGCGTCTTTGCAGCCCTTCTATTTGCTATACTCGTAGAAACCCCGACCGGTCTTACGTCCCAATCGGCCAGCTCTAATCATCTTGCGCAAGAGAGCATGGGGACGGTATTTCAGGTCTCCCAACTCACGCACTAAGGTATCAGAGTTAATTGTGTGGATGTCCACACCGATGAGGTCTACCAGCTCGAAGGGCCCCATAGGGAAGTTCGCTCCCAGTTTCATAGCAGTGTCAATGTCCTCGGCGGTGGCTACACCCTCGGCCAGCACGTCAACGGCCACATTAAGATAGCCCCTCAGTATGCGACTC
>Ga0307378_10000263_pt1 | contig 98190 bp, 102 predicted proteins | sample UN1MG_FD_202238 | JGI IMG/M metagenome (GOLD analysis project Ga0307378, IMG submission 202238) | Soil microbial communities from Risofladan, Vaasa, Finland - UN-1 | ecosystem: Environmental > Terrestrial > Soil > Coastal area > Acid sulfate soil | place: Finland: Risofladan, Vaasa | collected...
TACCTTCATCTAAAGCCTTTCTGGTGAGTTCAACCACCTTCTCCCTGTCCATCCCGATGATACTTTGTTTAATGCTTTCCAGTAAGTCCATAGTTTACACCTCACAATAACATATTTTTCAACTACGGCAGGGGCAGCTTGCTCATACCGTATTTTTCAGCTTCCTTGGTTATAATTCTTAGAAGCTCTCTGTCAATGTCTTTGTCAAGGGGTTCCGGCTGATGCGTGGCCAGAATCCGTTTGACCTCCTCTTTCGCCCTCTGCTCAGCGGTGGTAGACCCCTTCTCCATCCACACCTGGTCGTCTTCCCGGCTGATTACCGGTCCAGGATAGAAAAACTCCTGCCTGAACCACTTCATAGTAGCCGGGGAGAGCAGGAAGTGCTTACCTTCATATAACCCCTCGGTAAACAGGTCTTCGGCCAGTGGCTCCCCTCTGGGAGTAATCCCCTCCACCAGGCGGCGTGCCATGCCACAAATTTCGTTATCAATTACCAGCTTCTCCAAGCTTCGGGTGCTTTCAAAATCCAGCATCCCTGGGCCTGATATTATGTTGATACCAGCAAGGGCAGCCAGGATAGTGCCGATTCCCGACTCCAGTCCCGCCTGCGAATCAGGGCACTTGGCATCGCTGAGCCCCATATAGGCCTGGGTTGGTATCCCCAGGTATTTGCCTATTTCGCTGTAGGCTATATCAATCATCATGGTCTCAATAGCCCCCATAGGCGTGGTGCCAAAGCGCATATCAAAGGCGGCCGGGGAACCTCCCCAGATAATGGGCGCGCCTCGGCTGGCAAGCTGGTTTATCACCACTCCACTTAGACTCTCGGCAGTATGCTGAACCAGGCTTCCTCCTATGGTGATTGGACCTGTAGACCCGGTTAAGGGCATTGATATTAGTATTGGTGGAATGCCGTTCTGAGCACCTAGTATCAGGTCATGGCAGGTAAGGTCACTCCACTTTAATGGGGGAGAGGGACAGGCGGCAATGGCAAACATGGGTTTCTCCCGGAGGGCCTTTTCGCTGCCGCGGACGGCTACCAGTAAATCCTTCTCCACCTGAAAACCATCCTTACTGAATGTGCCGCCGTTGGTAATCGGTTTGGTAGAATACCTCAGGCAAAGAAAGAGGCGAAAGCGGTCACCAATCTCCTTAGGGATATCAGTGGGAACAACGCCGCCATCTTGTCCATCTATGTTGTCCATGGCATCAACCAGCCTGAAATGGTCAATGGTATCCTGGGTGACAGGCTCCCTTATCTTGTTCAGGTCCGAGTCCCATACTTTAATACCAGCCGAGCCAGGCTCAAAATGGATATTGTTTCCCTCCAGATTCACGCAAAGATTACCGTTTCTATCGTAGAGCTTGATTGATGATGGAACTGACTTTAACGACTCCTCAACCAGCCTTCTGGGGATAAAAGCCTTTTCCTTTCCCCGGTCAATTTGAGCACCGCCGTTACCAAGTAATTCCAAGCCCTCTTCATTTTGCACCCAAACCCCGGTCTTCTCCAGGACATCCTTAGCCTCTTCAATAATCCTCTCTATAAATTCGGTGGTCAAAAGACTCACCACTGGGCGCTTTGGTATATTTTCTTTTGCCATGCGTCTCCCTCCAGAAAAATTTTCATGCTCACAATTTAGCGCTGTTGAGCAAATGCTACGTCATTTAGCTAACCACCTCATTTCTCCCCCTCTTTGGGTCTCCCCGCTTACTCTCCACAATCTCCATCGGCTTGCCTGAGCCATTCTTGCCAAAATAAGGACACCACTTAACATTCCCCCACCGCCTTAATAAAGCCGAAGGGCTCAAAGGTAAACCAGAACTTGGGGTCTCTGACCCCTTTTGTTGACCTATCTTCAGATTGCTTTACAATACAAACGTCTAAATAATACCGTTACCCAGTTATTACCAAAAAAAAGACCTGTTGCCGCAGGTCCTTTCTATTTTAACTGTCTTTTGTTCTCTCAATCTTCCCCTCTATTGCCTCCTCAACCCACTGGCCAAATCTCTGTGCTATTCTTAGTTCTCTTCTAAAAGATAATAATCATAACCGAATAAATTTCTATTAATTTTACCATATTCCTACGATTTGTCAAATCAATGACCGTCCCGTTTTGCGTAAAGAGTAAGCTAATGCCATAGGTTATCTTCAACTCAGTATTCCCAAAAATGCGATTCTTGGGCACTTCAGGATAATTTATTACGGTAAACGTAACAAATTTAACAAATTGTCTTGACTTATTGATCGGGGTCTGCTATAAGTAAGCATCAGTCTATACGTGGAAGGTTACTATGTATGATGAGCTTGACCGACGACTTATAGAGGAACTACAAAAAAATGGCAGGGAGAGTTATACAAACTTAGCTAAGATGCTGGGGGTGGTTGAGGGTACTGTACGCAAGAGGCTTAAAAGCCTTCTGGACAGGGGCATAATAAAGATAGTTGCCATCCCAAATCTGCGTCGGCTAGGTTATAACCTCATGAGCATTATGGCACTTGATGTTAGGATCGGGGATGTGAGAAAGGTGGGAAATCATCTAGCCGAGAAGCCAAATGTTTTGTACCTAACATCTGTGACCGGCAGATATGACATCATAGCCATGATCGTGGCTCGCTCCACACAAGAGCTTAATGAATTTATTGAGGATGAGATCTCCACTATGCCTAGCGTCCTCAAAACTGAAACCTTTGTTACCCTAGACATCGTCAAAGCGGGAGCAAGCCTGCTAGCTGTCAATTCTCACAGTGAATGACCACTTTTGAGGTAAAATTCTCACGGTAATTTACCCCCTATCCCAAGAAGATTAACCTCTGGGTGCACTGGAACCACTAAACCTATCATCATAGGCTTAACTTTTGAGATAAGGATGTTGAGCTTCTCAATGTTCAAATAAATTTGATCAGCTACTGGGTCAACGATAGGATACTAGAAGTATATTGTGTCGCGCCTCTCACAAAGATAAAGGTGTTGACATATTATATTTTTTGTGATAGAGTGAATTTCAAAGAGGCTGGATATAGATAATGCCAATTTATATTGCCTTCCATGGAGTGTATTATACCAACTTCACCTTTACGGGGCGCATAAGATGCGCTTGGGAGGCTTTGGCACGAAAATGTAAATACCTAAATCAATAACAAATCTTAAGGTAAAGAAAGTTCAATTAAGAACCCTCCCAAGCAAGAGGGTTCTTTTTATTAGGAATATGGATTGGATAAAGTAGACTAGGGAGAAAAGGGGAACCGATGCTGAAAAAAATAGCTGTATTAGGTGGGGGGCATGGTGCTCATGCCATGGCTGCTGACCTAACGCTAAAGGGGTTTGAGGTAAATATGTGCGAAGCGCCTGAGTTTAAGGATAGCTTTAGCACCACCCTTGAGCGGCAGGAGATATGCCTGATTGACGTCTGGGGGGAGGAGAGAACTGCTAAGCTAGCCAAAGCAACCACAAATTTTGAACAGGCAATAAAGGGTGCTGCCTATATTATGATGGCTATACCAGCTATCGGGCATAAGCACTTCTTCACCTCCATAATGCCCTACTTGGAAGATGGTCAGACTATAGTTATGTGGCCTGGGAACTTCTCGGCATTGCTATTTGCCACTATGCTAAGAGAAAGAGGGATAAAAAAGAATATTACCTTGGCAGAGGGGCATACCCTTCCCTGGGGCTGCCGGTTAGAAGCTCCAGCCAGAATAAGAATATTTGTTGAAGCTACAAAGCTGCTGGTATCCGCCTTCCCAGCAAAGGATACAGATAAAGTCATTAACCACTTGAAGGATATCTACCCGGTGGTTGCTGGCGAGAGCGTGCTGGCTACTTCTTTAAATAATCTAAATCCAATTGTTCACCCTGTTGGGGCAGTCCTGAATGCTGCTTGGATTGATACCCTGCAGCAGAACTTTTACTTTTATAAGTACGGCACTACTCTATCAGTAGCTAGGGCAATTAAGGCAGTTTATGATGAAGTAACCAAAGTAGCCAGTGCCGTCGGTACAAAAATGCTTGAATACCCTGAGGAATCATTCTGGTCAAAGAGCACCATTATGTCTGTCTGTTTTAGGGCTGCTTTTGATATAGAGGGCGCGGTGGCTAATATTTCTGGTCCGTCATCAATGAAAAGCAGATATATAGCTGAGGATGTCCCTTACGGATTGGTTCCTACAGCACAACTGGCACACAAGCTCGGCATTGCTACCCCAATTATTGACGCTGTGATTGAACTGGCTTCAGTAGTAAACCAGACGGATTATCGTAGGCAGGGAAGGTCGCTTCAGGAGTTGGGAATAGCTGCCTTGAGCAGTAATAAACTGAAGACAGTTTTGCAGCAAGGCTTTTAAAAAATACTGGGCTTATTAAGGGGGTGACAGATGTAGTTAGTATGTAGATTCGTCAAAATAAATATTTTTAGGAGATTTAAATGAACAAAGGAATATTTAGCATACTGGTCAGTGTTTGTCTGGTATTGGCATTAGCCTTAGCCCTACCCTCGCTGAGTGCCTGCGGTGGGAAACCAAAAATGGAGTATACCATTGGCGAGAGCGTGATAATTGAACACCCTGACCTGCAAGCTGACCAGTACGGGTTTCGTTTAGCGATGGCCCAAGCCGGCTTTGTTGAGGGAGTGAACACTGAGTATATTTTCCTGTGCGCTGAGGGTGATATGTCTCTAGCCAAGACAATTGCCGACCGGTTTGTCTCGGAAAAGGTGGATTTAATTCACGCTATCACTACCCCCAACGCTCAAGCCTGCGTGGCTGCCGCTGAAGGAACAGGAATTCCTGTGGTTTTCAGCACCTGCACTGCTCCCGCTGTGGCAGGGATTGTGTCGACCTGGGACGCGCCTCGCCCTGACGCCAATGTAACTGGCGTCAGTGATATGGCTGATATGAAGGCTCAGATGGAGATGATTAAGGAGATTATGCCCGACCTTAAGGTGCTTGGGGTGATTTACAACGCCGGCGAAATGAACTCTGTCGTGCAGATGGATCAGTTGAAAGAAATTATGGCTGATGTTGGCATTGAGAAGCTGGTAGAGGCAACTTGCACGACAACAGCCGACGTAGCAACTGCCGCCGCTGGCCTCATTGGCCGGTGTGATGCCATCTACATTCCCACCGACAATACTGCTGTCTCTGGGCTTGAAGCTATAATCGCTGTTGCCGAAGAGAACCAGATTCCCTTCTTTGGCTCTACCGGAGATATGGTTGACCGGGGTTGCATTGCCGCTAAGGGTGCCGACTATACCTGGATAGGTGAGGAGGCAGGACGCTATGCGGCACGAATACTAAATGGAGAATCCCCAGGTGATATTCCGGTTGTATGCTGCGCTCCTGAAGCCTGTCTGCTGGTAGTCAATCCTGGGGCAGCCGAGAGAATGGGGATAACCATCCCTCAATCCGTTATAGCTAAGGCTGAACGAGTAGCAGAATAGCCAGACCAGGACATCGGTAATGATTGGAACAATGGGGGGGGCAGTAATATATTGTCCCCCCATTTGAGGTTGAGACTATTAGATTATTTTTAGAGAGGAAGAAATGTTGTCTCCCATGATACAGGGCATCGTGAACACTTCAATTTCTGAAGGGTTGGTCTACGCCTTCGTTACTATTGGCGTATTCTTAACCCTTCGTGTCCTTGCCTTTCCCGACCTTACTGTAGATGGTAGCTTTGTTGTCGGCGGCTCTATTGCAGCCGTTATGATTCATGTTGGGGGCTATAATTCCTTCCTGGCAACTATAGCCGCCTTTGTCGGCGGATTAGCTTGTGGCGCCATAACCGGGCTGCTCAATACCAAGCTGAGGCTACCGGCTTTATTGGCTGGTATCCTTATGATGGTCGGGCTGTATTCGGTAAACCTGTTGATTATGGGAAGACCAAATATCCCATTACTGCGTAGCATAACCCTCTTTGACAGTGTTGCCCTTTGGTTTGGAATGGTGAGAAGCTCCCTATTGGTTATTATCGTTTTGGCGGTGATAGCCTTCATCGCCTTTACCATCCTAAACTGGTTTCTACACACTGAGATTGGCCTGACATTGAGGGCAACCGGTGATAATGAGCAGATGGTGCGCAGCCTGGGGGTAGATACCGATAAGAATATATTGCTTGGTTGTGCTATGTCTAATGGTTTCGTTGCCCTATCTGGTGCGCTGGTAGCCCAAAACCAGCAGTTTTGCGATGTCAATATGGGAATAGGCATGATTGTAATGGGCTTGGCCTCAGTAATAATTGGTGAGGCATTAATTCACCCCCGGGGTGTCACTTCAATGTTGCTAACGGCACTTGTTGGCACTTTCCTCTACCGCCTGTTTATAACTATTGCCCTCAGGCTTGGCTTAGCCCCTGGAAATTTGAAATTGATTACGGCGCTGCTGGTGATTATAGCCCTGGCGATTCCGTACATACGGAAAAAGTTGCGGCATGAGTGGATGCCACCGGCAGTGAGGTGGTGAAAGGAGACGCCAGAATGAGCCCCAAAAGGAGCCTGCTACAGCTTAGAAAAATAACTAAGATATTCTCTAAAGGGACTATAGATGAAGTTACTGCGCTAGATAAAATCAACCTGGATGTCGGCGCTGAGGACTACATTACCATTATTGGCAGCAACGGCGCTGGAAAAACTACTTTGCTTAGTGTTATTGCTGGTGTCTTCCCTCCAGAAAGGGGTGGCAAGGTTATCATTGATGGCAATAATATTACCGGCTTGAGTGAATATAGGCATGCCGCATATGTTGGTCGGGTATATCAGGACCCTAATATAGGCACTGCAGCCAAGATGACTATAGAGGAGAACCTGGCTATGGCTGTGCTGCGCGGGCAACATAGGGGGCTAAGGGCAGCCAGTAATAAACAGCGCCGAGAGCTATTCCGTTCGTCTTTAGCCCCTCTGGGCTTAGGATTGGAAGACAGGCTAAATGCGCTGGTGGGCACGCTTTCCAGTGGGCAAAGGCAGGCGGTAGCTTTGGTTATGGCTACCATAAGTAAGCCGGCACTGCTACTGCTTGATGAGCATATAGCTAATTTAGACCCTAGGACAGCCCAAATAGTGCTTGAGTTGACCCAGATGATTCTGCAGCGGGAAAAGATGACCACCATGATGGTAACACATAACATGGAGCTGGCTCTGCGCTACGGTAATAGGCTGATTATGATGCATGAGGGCAGGATTGTGGTTGACTTAAACCAGGAGCAAAGGGTGGGGCTCACTATCAACAACCTTATAACCGCCTTTGAGCGGGCCAGCGGTAAAAAATTCGCTGACGACCAGATATTGCTTAGACGTTGAACAGGAAGGTAATTACATCGCCATCCCGGACTATATAGCTCTTACCCTCCAGTCGGAGAAGACCCTTCTTGCGAGCCTCAGACAGACTACCACACTTCACCAGGTCATCGTAACTGATTACCTCTGCCCGAATAAATCCCTTTTCCATATCAGAGTGGATTTTGCCGGCGGCTTTATGAGCATCGGTGCCATCTCTAATAGACCAGGCTCTAATCTCTCCTGAGACTATACTGAAGAATGAGATTAGCCCTAGTAATTCGTAGGATAGTTTGATAGTGCGGTCAAGCCCGGATTCCCTTATACCAAACTCAGCACGAAATGCCTCAGCTGCACTATTATCTAATTGAGCCAGCTCCATTTCTAACTTGCCACAGAGAGTGATAATACGATATTTTGGCCCTGAGTAATGTGAATTCAGTTCGGCTTCTAAGGATGCCGTTTGAGCTAGCTGGTCTTCGCCGATATTGACCACTGTTAGTAATGGCTTGGCACTAAGAAACTGGTAGCTAGCCATAGCCCTGGCTTCATCAGTGGTTAGTTTCATTTCTCGGATGGGCACATCTTTTTCTAAATCAGCCTTAACCTTCATTAGCATCCCTTGCTCTCGGAGGAGATCCTGGCGTTCAGGCTGCTTAGCCCCTTTTAATGATGTCTCTATTCTATCCAGCCTTCTCTCTAGTAGCGCTAAATCGGAGAAGGCAAGTTCTAGCTCCATATTGGTAATATCCCGGTCTATGTCCAGACTGCCTTCAGGATGGGGTACACTTTCATCAATAAAGGCTCGGAGTACATTAATAAGGGCATCTGCAGTGCTAAGTTGAGCCAGGAGTTGACCACTTATAGCTTTGTCATCAACTAAACCCTTAACTGAGGCACCTATATCAAGGTATCTTACCTCAGCCGGGACCACCCTCTTGGGCTGAAGCATATCGGCTAGGGCTTTAAGGCGGGGCTCTGGAACTTTGGCTATTCCAATATGTGGGGCTAAGCCTTCTGCGGTGTAGCTTCTCGTATCAGCTTTACCCCTGGTTAAAGCATTGAAGATAGTTGTCCTGCCGCTTCTAGCTGGTCCTACGATGGCACTATTAACACTCATCGGGCGTGCTCACCCACTTTACCTCCCATTCCTTGGAAGGGGGGCTTTTTACCTGACAAAACCCTCGCTTTTACCCTGAAATTACTAGCGTCCTGCCTTTATTACTTCTCTGGCATACTTAAGCGCGAGGTCTCTTTCCTTAGGAATTAGCTTCTCATTGGCTGCTATTTCCAATAAGGCTAGAAGTGCGTCATGGGTGCTAATGTTACCAACCAGTTCAATAGCTTTAGTCCTTAGTTCAGCAGCAAGCTTTAAGTCACTGGCAATAGTAGTTAGCTTCTTTAGTTCATCAGCTTGTGTTGCCATCTCACCTCTCCTCATAGCTCCAGTAATGTCAGCCGGGTGAGGTATTACCACTTGTATTCATTCTACTCTTTGTATCACCATTCTTCAATAGAGCCTGTCTATCAGCCCTTAAAAGCAGCTCTTTGCCCTGATGTGGTAAAATAAGATAGCTTTAAATAGGATGGCAAACCTTGCTGTATATACTATCAGGTCAGGATGATTTTTCCCTTGCCGAGTCACTTGAGGAGATAAAAAGGGGTATCACTGACCAAGCACTTTTAGCGGTCAATACCACTATACTTGATGGTCAGCAGATGACCTTAGACCAGTTGAGAACTGTGGCTGAGACGCTGCCATTTCTGGCTGAAAGACGCTTGGTCATTATCAATGGGCTGCTAGAGCGCTTTGAGCCTAAAGGCAAACCCAGCCGGCAGAGGAAAGTCACCGATGTAGCCACCCAACAAAATGACTATAAATCACTAGCCGCCTGTATTAGTAAGATACCTGACAGCACAATATTAGTATTGATAGACAGTAATATAACCAGCAGTAACCCCCTGTTTAGCCAGCTTTCGGGCAAGGCGGAGGTTAGGTCTTTCCCTCTGCTCAGAGGCACTAGGCTGCGTCAGTGGATTCAAAGGCGTGTGGTAGCCGAGGGTAATACCATATCCCCCCAGGCGGTAGACTTACTGGCTAAACTTGTGGGTGGTAATCTATGGATTATGGCCAACGAAATTAACAAGCTAGCCCTATTTACCTCAGGCCACCGCATTGAGGAAGAGGATGTCAACCGGGTGGTAAGCTATACCCAGCAGGTTAATGTTTTTGCTATGGTTGATGCTATCCTTGAGCTTAAAATTGGGGCAGCAGAGCAATCGTTACAATGGTTACTGCAAAGAGGAGCTAGCTCAGCCTATCTTTTGGCTATGCTATCACGGCAGGTTCAAATGATTGTTCGAGCCAAAGAGCTAAGAAACCAGGGAAGACCTAAAATAGAGATTCAGAATAAGTTGGGGTTGACCTCAGAGTTTGCTTTGCGTAAAACACTGGAGCAGGCTGAGAGGTATCCCTGGGAGCGGCTTAAGCAAGTATATTGCAAGCTCTTAGAAGCTGACCTGTCTATTAAGACAGGGAAATGTGATGGCGAGCTTGCCCTTAATATCCTGGTTGCTGAACTCTGCCAGCGAGGTAAGACGTAGGAAACTCATCGTAACTAGAAGCCCCAAGCTTGACAGGCTGTTGGCAGGGTGTTACAGTTTTACTCGTCGCTTAACCACAGTGTGAACATATTAATTAGATATGGTGAGAAGCTTTAAAAATTTTCAACCCACAGATATTTTCCTGATTTAGATGAACTAGGCTTAGGAGATAGGTAATATGGGAAAATTTGGTGTTTTCCATGACTACGGAGAGGAACTTGAGAGACGGATACGACTGCAAACCTTTCCTCTGGCAGTAAAACTATTGGAAAAAGAAATTAATATTCCTGAAGGGGCGGAAAGACCCCTGAGGGATTTTGGCTACCATGTCCCCCTTTGCCAGGGCTATGCTATGTCGCGCAAGGAGGGCAAGACGATTGCAATGTTTAAGGAGGATATGTGGTGCTTTGAACCGGTTGTGGGTTATGGCTGGGCACAACCTCCGCAGTATTTCTTGGAGGGATATAACCGCTTCCCACAGGATGTCAAGGATTTAGCCGCCGGTAGCAATTATGCCAGCGATTTCCCTCGCTTGGAAGTCGGTAGATATACAGGTGTAGTATCAGCTCCATTGACGACAGTTAATTTTGAGCCCGATTTGGTTATGCTCTACTGTAACTCAGCTCAGTTGAGTTTACTGCTCTTAGGCAGAGAATACAAAGATGGTCATGACCTTAAGTGTAGTTTGTCCAGCCATGCCGCTTGTGTTTATGCTGTTGTGCCGGTAATAAAGAGTGGGAAATGCCAGGTAAGCATACCCTGTCGTGGCGACCGCTATTCTGCCTTAGCCGGAGATGACGAAATTATCTTTACTGTTCCTACGCATAAACTTGAAGATTTACTGATAGGACTTAGACATGTTGAGAAATATGGCTCCAAATTGCCCAGGAACCCTCATATGAGCCGTGAACCTGAATTTTCGGAGAGTTACATGAAAATAGCAAGAATGTTGGGTATGGGGTGAATAAAGACCATTTGTTTTAGCATCAAGCTTTAGAATCAGAACGGGCAGGGAGGCAAAATGGCAACAAGCCAAGAGAACAGTAGCGCCCGACTGGAAGAGCTATGTAACCAGAGACTATCACCAAGGCGGCTGATTCTGGCTAGCAACCGTGGACCTATTGAATACCATCTTACTGAGGATAGGCAACTTCAAGCCCGCCGTGGTAGTGGTGGTGTAGTCACTGCCCTTAGTAGCCTCAGTAAATATGTAGAGCTTGACTGGATTGCAAGCGCTATGGGGGAAGGGGATAGACAGGTAGCCCGAAAAGCACAAGGAGGGCGTTTTAAAGTGCCCTCGGTTGGTGAGAACCTGTATCTTCATTTTGTGGTTAGCCCCAGAAATACATACCATAAATTTTATAATGTCATTTGCAATCCCCTTCTGTGGTTCCTTCAACACTACATGTGGAGTTCATCCCGGACACCCAATATAGACCATGTAGTTTATGATGCCTGGGAAAATGGCTATGTTCCGGTGAATCAAGCCTTCGCTCAGGCAATTATTGATGAGGCAACCAGAAATGAAACATCACCAATAGTAATGTTAAACGACTATCACCTCTATTTAGCCGGTGCTTATATTCGGAGACAGATACCAAACTTAGTAATCTATCACTTCATTCATATCCCTTGGCCATCACCAAGCTACTGGCAACTATTGCCAAAGTTTATGCGACAGGCAATCCTTGAGAGTTTATGCACCACCGATATTGTAGGCTTGCAAACCGGGAGAGATGTGCGTAGCTTCCTTCACTGCTGTGAATCATTTATTGACCAGGCTGAGATAGATTACAGGAAACAAACCGTTCGTATAAATGAGCATATTGCCCAGGTTAAAGCCTACCCTATATCAATTGATGTCACCAGCCTTAAGAAGATGGTTTCCTCAGCCAGATTACAGGAGTATGAGGGAAAATTGCGCCCTCTTTGTGGGGAGCAAACCATAGTCCGCGTGGATAGGGCTGAGCCTAGTAAAAATATCATTCGTGGTTTTAGAGCCTTTGATAGGCTGTTGGAACAATACCCCCAATTTCAGGGAAAGGTCAAATTCATTGCCTTCCTAGTCCCCACTAGAACCCACCTGAAGCCGTATCAAAGGTATACGGAGGAAGTCACTCAACTTATAGAAGCTATAAATAAGAAGTATGGAACCGAAGAATGGCACCCCATCGATTTCTTTTATGAGAACAATTACATACAAGCTATAGCCGGCATGCGCCTCTATGATGTGCTTTTGGTAAATGCTGTTATTGATGGGATGAACCTGGTAGCCAAGGAGGGACCCACAGTTAATAATCGTGATGGAGTCCTGATACTATCGGAAACAATTGGTGCCTGTGAGCAATTAGGACCAGATGCTTTGACTGTGGCACCAGCTGACTTAGAAGGGACGACTCAAGCCCTATATACTGCACTAACTATGTCCCCTGACGAGAGAAATAAGCGTGCCATTAGCTTGAAAAAGTCAATTGAAGAACATGATGTGACTGACTGGCTTTTGCACTTACTAGAGGATACTGTTAACTTGGTTCAAGAGCGGTCTGAGAAAGCCACTTGAGAAAGCGCTCTACATCATTTACCCCCTCCAGGATAAAATCTGCTTCCTCCACTAGCTTTTTCGGCATTTCCTGACTGGTGATGCCAATAGCAAAACCCTGAAAATCTAAATCATGGCAAGCGGCATGTATAGCCCTGAAGGCATCAACGTCGGTAAGGTCATCGCCTAGACAGATACCACCTTGCAAATTATACTCCCGGATTAAGTCTAATACAGCCGTGCCCTTGTTTACCTCTACTGGCGGTATGATGTCAATTGCCATTCTCTCCTGTATAATCCGTAACCTCTTGGCTTGGGAGGAATCCTCTATTGCCGCCAAGATACGCCTCTCCGCCGACTGAGGCTCATGGCAAAGACGATAGTGAATAGTAGCCGTTACCCCCTTATTCTCAATACTAATCCCTTCAATGGAAAGCAGCGGGGTTAATTCCTCAATTACCGTTTTAATTACCCCAGAATAACCTTGAGCATCCTTTGTGAATTCGGAACGCCCCCCAGCCCAGCGCTCTAGACCATGATTGCCGATATAGACCATACCATCAATTTTTATCATATTTTTGACTTCCATAGCCGGTCTCCCCGAAATAGCCGCTACCAGAGCCAGATGATGGCAGAGTTTGGAAAGATAATAATGGCATAGTGGAGAAATCTTGGCTTGATGGGGGGTGGGGGCAGTTTGACTTATAGTGCCATCAACATCAGTAATGAGCCCAAAAGGAAACCGGCTGACGGCTTGTTTAATTAAATCTAAGTGATTAAAAACATACGACACAATTTATTCCTAGCTGAATTTAACCGATGGCAACTCTTGCCTCAACTTACCAGTTAAGGCTGCTCATTTATTAGAACTTAGAGGAATTGACGTAAATATTCCCTCAGCTCCTGCCCAATATCAGGATGCTTTAAGGCAACAGCTATTGTTGCTTCCAGCCAGCCTAAGGGGGTGCCAGTATCATATCGCACTCCCTCAAACTCATAAGCGTATATTGCTTGTTGCCTCAGCAGCAACTGCAAGGCATCTGTAAGCTGAATCTCCTGATTTTTACCCGGCGGAGTAACCTCAAGGACATCAAATATCTGGGGCATGAGGATATACCTACCCACTACTCCTAGGTCAGACGGGGCTTGTGCCGGCTCTGGCTTCTCGGCAAGGCTCAGAACCTGGTATATACGACCTGAAATCCTCCTTGGCTCAATAATGCCATACTTTGTAGTGTCCTTACTGCTGATGTGCTCAACGCCTATGATATTAGTTTTATATTGCTCATAAACCCCTATCATCTGCTTTAAGACAGGCACCTTACCATCAATAATATCATCGGGGAGTAAGACGGCAAAAGGCTCTTCACCAACAATGCCTTTTGCCGTTAGGACAGCATGACCAAGCCCTAGTTGTTCCTTTTGCCTGATGTAGCAAATATCAACCAGATTAGACAGCTCACGTATCTCCTGTAGCAGCTTGATTTCCCCCTTTTGCTCTAGAACATCTTCTAACTCAAAGGAGCGGTCAAAGTAGTCCTCAATAGCTCGCTTACCCAGAGCTGTTACTACAATAATCTGCTCAATACCTGAATTGATTGCCTCTTCTATGGAATACTGGATTAGTGGTTTGTTTATCAATGGTAGCATCTCTTTTGGCTGAGCCTTGGTAATAGGTAAGAACCTCGTTCCCCAACCAGCCGCAGTAATAACCGCTTTACGAACTTTCATTCTGTTCTCCTAGTCCAATCCTTGTTGAAAAGCAAAGGCAGTAGCACCAAGCACCCCGCCATCATCACCAAGCTGGGCAGGAACTATACGCACTGCCTGAGCTGATATTTGGAAGGCTCTTTCCTTTACTACCTGTCTAGCCGGATTAAGCAGAAGGTCTCCCATCTTTGACATCCCACCACCGATAATAATCATCTCTGGGTTAAAGATATTAACCAGGTTTACCAGACCTACCCCTAGGTAGTTTGCTGTCTTCAAAATAACCTCCAGTGCTAGCGAGTCCCCACCCTGAGCCGCCATTGATACCTTTTCGGCAGTGATATTTTCTATCTTACCCTCTACCATCTCAGTGAGGCAAGATTTCCCCCCTTTCCTGATGCGCCTTATTGCTTCTTTAGCCACTGCGGTGCCGGAGGCTAGCTTTTCCCAGCAGCCGATGTTGCCGCAGTTGCACCTTGGCCCATTGGTATCAATGGTCATGTGCCCTATCTCCCCAGCACTACCATGTGAGCCAGAATATAACTCGCCATTAATAATAATGCCACCACCAATACCGGTGCTTACTGTGAGGTAAATAAGATTATTTACTCCCTTCCCAGCACCGAAGCAGTGCTCGCCTAGGGCAGCCGCATTGGCATCATTAATTAGGAAGGTTTTAACCCTGTATTTCTCTTCTATGATGTCTCTTAGTGGAACATCATGCCAGCCGGGGAGGTTCGGAGATGAGGTTATTAATCCCTTCTCCAAATTTATGGCTCCAGCGGCAGCAATGCTTATGCTATCTAGTTGAGATGAGCCCATATTTCTTAGACTAAGCAGGTGGTCTACCGCAGAAAATATCCTGTTAATTACCGGCTGTACTCCCTCATCAGCTAGGGTGAGATAGTATTCCTTGGCTATTACCTGCCCTTCATTGGAAATAATAGCGGCAATTATCTTGGTACCACCCAGGTCTATGGCTAAAACCGGTAGCCTGTGCTTTTTAGTCTCTTGCATCCTGAATATCATTCTACCCCATCTCAGTCAACTTGTGAAGCCTGAGATTGTTTATCAACCTATCCCTGCTGTTCATTGACAGCTAGTAGGGCTAACGCCTAAAATCATATGTAATTGCTTATTGGCAGAGGGGGAGTAATAAGTGACTAGTGATGAAATTCGGGCAGTCTTTCTGAGCTTTTTTGAGGGAAAGGGGCATGACATCGTTCCTAGCGCCTCGTTGATACCTCGGGGTGACCCGACTTTACTGCTTACCAGCGCCGGTATGGTGCAGTTCAAGCCCTACTACCTGGGCGAGGCGTCGCCGCCTAATCCTCGTTTGGCATCATGCCAAAAGTGCTTTCGCACTACTGATATTGAATCGGTAGGTGACCATAGCCATCTTACCTTTTTTGAGATGCTGGGCAACTTTAGTATTGGCGACTACTTTAAGCAGGAGACAATTAACTGGGCGTGGGAATTCGTTACCCAGCACTTGGGACTGCCACCCCAGCGCCTGTGGATAACCATCTTCCTTGATGACGATGAGTCCTTTCACTACTGGCGAAAGCTGGGCATTCCTGGCGAGAAAATATGGAGGTTCGGCGAGGAGGATAACTTCTGGGGACCAGCCGGCGATTCCGGACCTTGTGGCCCTTGTAGTGAAATTCATTACGACTTTGGCGAGGAGTTTGGCTGTGGCAAACCCTCTTGCGGTCCTAATTGCGACTGCGGTCGTTTTTCTGAGATTTGGAATTTGGTATTTACTCAATATAACCAGGATAAACAAGGACAGCGTATCCCATTACCCAAACCTAATATTGATACTGGTCTGGGCTTGGAGAGAACTGCTGCCATAATGCAGGGCAAAACCTCTGTTTATGAAACTGACCTCTTTATTTCTCTACTGGAACGAATAGCCGGGCTAACCGGGAAGAAGTATGGCTCTGGTGATGATGCCGACAGGGCTATGCGGGTGGTAGTTGAGCATTCACGTGGAATTACCTTCCTCATCGGTGATGGAGTGATTCCGGCTAATGAAGGTCGGGGTTATGTATTGCGCCGACTGTTGCGCCGCGCTGTGCTCTTTGGTCGGAGGTTGGGACTGGCTCAACCATTCCTTGCTGAAACGGCTAGGCTCACTATTGAACAGATGAGGCATGTTTATCCAGAAATAGAGCAACGACAGGATTTCATCCTGCAGGTAATTAGGAATGAGGAAGAGAGATTCGGCGAGACACTGAGTACCGGGCTGGAACGTATCGGGAATATTATGGCTGAGCGGGAAACCAGCCGGGCAGGGGAAATTTCGGGCATGGATGCCTTCCGATTATATGATACCTATGGCTTTCCTGTAGAGCTAACCAGAGAGATTGCTGCTGACCGTAGCTTTTCCGTAGATTTGGACGGCTTTGACCGGGAAATGGAGAAACAGCGGGAGAGAGCCCGCGCTACTAAAAAGTTTACAGCGGCTATTGTTGATGGTAGCGCAATAAATGTACCACATATCCAAGAGACCTCTTTTGTTGGCTATGATAGCCTTGAGCATAAGTCAACCATTGTTGACCTTAGGGTAGGTAAGGAGTTCATGGGGACAATAATAGAGGGGCAAGAGGCAAACCTGATTTTAGACACCACCCCCTTCTATGGGGAGATGGGTGGCCAAGTAGGTGATACTGGTGAAATCCGTAGCCCATCCGGGCGTTTCTCTGTTACCAATACCCTCCGAGTTCCACCAGATATTATTATTCATCAGGGCTATATTGCCGAGGGTAGCTTGGCAGTAGGGGATGAGGTTGAGGCTGAGGTGGATAGAGACCGGCGGCTTGACATTGCTCGCAATCATACTGCTACCCATCTACTCCACTTAGCCCTTCGTCAGGTATTAGGTGAACATGTTCAGCAGAGAGGGTCGCTGGTAGCCCCTGAACGACTTAGGTTCGACTTCTCTCACCTAACGGCGATGATGCCAGAAGAAATACAGGAAGTAAACCATATTGTCAATGAGAAGATTCGCCAGAACCTTTCGGTATATAGTGAGGAAGCCCCGTATAAACAGGCTATAGATGAAGGGGCTATAGCCCTGTTTGATGAAAAGTATGGTGACATAGTTCGGGTATTAAAAATTGGCGAGCCAGCAATTAGCTTTGAGCTGTGTGGTGGTACTCATGTGGCATCAACCGGAGAGGTAGGCTTCTTCCACATCTTTGGTGAAAGTAGCATTGGCGCCGGGCTGCGCCGTATTGAAGCCATTACTGGTAGAGGGGCTGAGGCGTTTATTGAGCGGCGGCTTTCTGCTTTAACTGAGATGGCTAGTAGATTAGCCACTGAAGTGGAGAATGCTTCGGATAAGGTAGATGTCCTTATTGCTGAACGAGACCAAGAGCATAAGCGAATTCAGGCCCTGGAGAGCGAGCTAGCTAGGATTAGGGCTGAGTCCCTGCTAACTCAGGCAGAAGTAGTTAACGGAGTAACGGTATTGGCAGCTAGGGTGCCGCCGTCTCGGCTGGAGGCTCTGCGAGAAATGGGCGACCTGCTTAGGGAACAGCTAAAAAGTGGAGTGATAGTTCTGGGCACAGTCTATGAGGGTAAACCTCTCTTTCTAGCCGCAGTAACCCCGGATTTGATAGCCAGGGGTTATGATGCCGGGGAAATAGTAAAACAGGTAGCTAAAGTGACCGGAGGCAGTGGTGGCGGCAAAGCCAGGTTAGCTCAAGCCGGTGGCAAGGATAAAGATAAATTGGACGAAGCCCTTCAGTTAGTGAAAAACCTGATTTGAGGTTTGATATAGAAAAAATTGAGTTTCCAGGTGGGAAGGGTAAGGTTTGGCGCACTTACAGGTGTCCCTAGTGTGGCTACATAGGGCAAACTGTTAAGTGGCAAAGGCGGCAACTTACTAGAGAGACTCTAAAAGAGCCATAGCGGTAGAACTTTTGCAATTGCTCGCTATTCCCAATTGAGTAAGAATCGTTTATCACAGGAAGATTGAAGGGGTTTCACCCCTTCAAAAATAACCCCTCCCCCCTCTCTTTGAAAGGAGAGGGGGGATGAAGAGGGTGGGGTTGATAGAAAACCTCAAAAAGTCTGGAGGTATAGGTAAACGCGTAGCTTAGGCCTTGACATCGGAGATAAGCGGATTGGGGTGGCTCTCAGTGACCCCCAGGGCATATTAGCCAGCCCGTTTACTATTATCAACTGCCGAGGCAAAGAGTCAGATATAGAGGCTATTACTACTATTATTAACCAGCATGATGTTAAGCAAATTATAGTTGGTCTGCCTCGTTCTATGGATGGCAGTCTCGGTAATCAGGCTGAGAAAGTAATGGCTTTTGTTCAGGAGCTGCGTAACCACACCGAGGTTCCGGTAGAGTTCAGGGATGAGCGTTTGACCACAGTATCAGCCAGACGCCTGATGCAGTCGGTTAATACCAGGAAACCCAGAAAAAAAGCCCGGCATGACGCTATCGCTGCTGCTCTCATTCTGCAAGGCTATCTGGATGAGGCACGATGAGCTAAGCAACTGCTTTAAGTCTGTTAACTGCTAGATTTCTAGACAAGGAGTAGCTATGCGTATAATTGATAAATCGTTTGTGAGAGCACCCAGGAATTACATCATACAAAGCTTGCTTGCCATAATTACCGTAGCCATAATCTTGTATTTTATTGAAGTCTTAACTCATGCTGTTATTGTTGCCGCTCTAGGAGCCAGTACTTTTATTGTTTTTGCCATGCCCCATTCAATTACAGCCCAGCCAAGAAGATTAATCGGCGGGCATATTGCTGGCTTAATCTGTGGTACCCTTTGTTACTATATTTTTCTTACCGGTCCTTTGGGTGAACTAGCTATAAAGTGGGAATTCATATCTTGGTTTGCCTGTGCTTTATCGGTAGGATTATCCATTTTCCTAATGACAATTACCAATACCGAGCATCCACCAGCGGCAGCTACTGCCCTCAGTGTTGTTATCTATGGGTGGTCGTATCAGCTAGTTATTTTCGTCTTGGCTGGCGCTATAAGCTTGGCTGTTGCCAGAAGATTACTGAGGTTCTGCTTAAGAGATTTAATTTAAAAAGGAGTTGCCTAAGAGAGGTTTAGCCCCTCTTTAAAAAGGGAAGCTTGAAGGGGCTTCGCCCCTTCAAAAACCATAACTCCCCTTCCCCTTATCAAGGGGAAGGGGATAAAGGGGATAGGGTTAATAAATAAGCTCAATAACTTCCGCCTAATACAGACCTGCTCTCATAGTAAAGCTCGGGCTGGCGAGCTGATAACGCCACACGGACTGGTACCTACGCCGGTATTCCTCCCTGTAGGCAGTCAGGCTGCGGTTAAGACCCTGACCCCTGACGACATCAAGGATATTGGGTTCTCAATGGTATTAGCCAACACCTACCATCTCTATCTCAGACCGGGCATTGCTGTAGTTGAGCAGATGGGAGGTTTACATAAATTTATGGCTTGGGACCGAGCCATCCTTACTGATAGCGGCGGCTATCAGATATTTAGCCTGGCCCCACTGCGCAAGGTCAACGATGATGGGGCTATCTTCCGCTCCCATATTGATGGGAGTCAGCACCTGATTACCCCTGAGCTGGCTATTCAGTTCCAGGAGGCTCTTGGTGCCGATATTATTATGGTTCTGGATGAGTGCCCAGCCTATAATGATAGCTCTGAAAAAGTGCAGAAGGCGGTGAGTAGGACATATCAATGGGCAGATAGATGCCAGAGGGCTCAGAAGCGCAACGACCAGGCTCTATACGCTATTGTGCAGGGAGGTGTTTCCCCTCAGCTTCGGCATCAGTCAGCCGAATACCTCACCTCGCTGGGATTCTCTGGGTATGCTATTGGTGGCTTGAGTCTTGGTGAGCCTAAGAAAGTAACCCTGTCCATGACTGAGGTAACGGTAGCTTTGTTGCCTGAGAATAAGCCGCGTTACCTTATGGGGGTAGGTTCTCCTGATGATATTATTGAAGCTATAGCTAGGGGAGTTGATATATTTGACAGCGCCCTTCCTACTCGTGTAGCCCGAAATGGTGCCTTCTTCACCCCCTCGGGGCGGGTGAATATTCGCAACGCTGGTTACAGCCGGATAGAGCAGCCTATTGACCCCGATTGCAACTGCTATACCTGTCGCACTTTCTCAGCAGCCTACCTGCACCACCTGTTTAGTTGTAATGAGCTTTTAGCCTGTAGGTTGGCTACTATTCATAACCTGAACTTCATTAATAATCTAATGAGTGAAGCCAGAAGTACCATACTGAATGATACCTTTAGCTCTTTCAAAGACAATTTCTTGCTAAGTTATCAACCTACTGATGAAAAGACACGGCTTAGTCAGAAGCAAAAGTGGCTGAAATCACGCTATCCAAGCCAGTAACTTGGCTATTTGTCAGGGGAGTAGGTTGCTAGATAACAATGTTATTTGTTAACCGGGTCAACCCTCACCCCCCTGGATATAGCCCAGGTAATTCCAGCTTCAATATCCTTCTCTTCACCATCAAGTTCCAATACAATCCAGCCTCTATCCTCAGTTAGCTCAGCCTGACGAATATTAGTTACGATGTTGAATTGCTGACCAAGGTTATAGATGATTGGTTCGGAGCTTGATTCTGGGGGAAGGGTAAGCATTACCTGCCGTTTTGCCATTTCTGCCATCCTTTTTACTTTGAGATTCCTGGATTGTGAAGGCGCTCCCCGATGAGCTTGGCTTCACTAATAATCCCATCAATAATTTCTCCTACACTGGGTATCTCATGTATTAGTCCTGCCACCTGACCGCAAAATATGACTGCGTCATTGACATCACCGCTAATGTAGCTTCTCTTTCCCCTTTCACCGCTTATCAGCGGCAGTAACTCTTCCAATGTAGCCCCTCTCTCCTCCATTTCCAAAAGTCTCAGCGAAAAGTCAGTCTTCAGCACTCTGGCTGCATTTTCAATAGAACGCTCAATCATCAGAGTATCTGTTTCCTTGGCTTGTAGTAAACACTCCTTAATCTTATGGTGCAGAGGGCACTCCTGGCTGGCCATAAAGCGAGTGCCCATAAGCACACCCTCAGCCCCAAGAGCTAAGGCAGCTATGAAGCCTCTGGCATCGCCGATACCACCGGCAGCAATGACTGGAATCTTAACCGAATCCACAGCTATAGGGATGCGAACCAGGGAGGTTACCTCTTCCATTCCTGGATGCCCGCCAGCCTCAACGCCGGTGATGGTTACTGCATCTACCCCTAGTCGCTCGGCTGTTCTCGCATCTCTTACCCTGGCTACCTTATGCATAACTTTTACCCTAGCCTCCCTGAGTAGCTTCATATATGGCTCTGGACTTCGCCCAGAGGTTTCAATAATATTTACCCCTTCTTCAATAGCAGCATTAATATATTCATCGTAGTTCACTGGATGTGCCGTTGGCAACAAAGTAACATTTACTGCAAATGGCTTATCAGTCATGTCTCTTGTCTTCTTAATCTCTTGCCGAAGCTCTTTTACTGTGGGGAAGGTGAGTGAGGAAATAACACCTAAGCCCCCCGCATTGGAAACAGCCGATACCAGCTCAGCCCGGGATAGCCAATGCATTGCCCCTTGAATTATGGGGTATTCTATACCAAACATTTCAGTAATCCTGGTTTTAAACATGGTTATCCCCTCTCAGTCTCATCCCGCACCCAGCACAAACAGTATAGCAAGCTTACCCCCGTCCTTAACCCGCCTGGCTAGCTTCTCTTGATAGATGCTTTCCCCACTGGCAAAAAACTCTCCGTTAACAAAGATAAGAAGGTCAACAAGCAATTTACCTTCTTTGTTAAATATCCATTGCCTAATACCAGGAAACTGTCCAGCCAAGTGTTCGAGGCACTGCTCGACAGTATTTCCGTTAACTTCTACTATGTCTTGACCACGGGTAAAATCCCGCAACCGTGGGTCAATCTGCACTTCTATACTCATTTCACCCCTTGGTTATTTAAGCGGCATTACCCACCGCCAACTAGAAATAGTATAGAAAGCTCATCTCCATCTTTAACCTGTTTGGCTAATTCCTCCGGGTAGGCACTCTCACTATTAACATAAATATCTATAAAAGGGTCTAATTTACCCTGTTCATTAAACAACTGCTCCTTAATGAGAGGAAATTGTTCCGTTAAATGTATGAGACACTCACCTACTGTATTCCCATTAACTTCAGCCATCTTCACCCCATTGGTAGCATGCTGTAAAGACGAAGCAATGTTTATCTTTATGCTCATTCCCCTCTCCTCAATTGCTGACCGCAATGCTCACAATCGGGGTCTTTCTTGACCTTGAACTCTGTGAATTTCAGGTTTAGCCCATCATATATTAATAGCCTATTGGTTAATAGCTCACCGATTCCAGCGATATACTTTATTACCTCTGCCGCCTGGATACAGCCTATAACCGCTGGTGTGACTCCAATCACCGGGAATTTCCTCTCTGGGGTGACAGCACCATGATAAACACATTGTAGGCAGGCTGACTTGCCTGGGATTATAGTCATGGCTCTGCCTTCAAAACCATAAACTGCCCCATGAAAAAAGGGAATATTCTTATCTATGGCTGCCTTATTTAGCAAATACCTCGTTGGCAGGTTATCCATAGCATCAACTATCAAATCAAAGTCAGCTACAAGCTGGGAAACATTGACTTCGGTTATCACCTCCTCTATAGCTTCTATTTCCACCCCTGGATTTAGCCTCTTAAGCTTCTCGGCAGCCGAACTAGTCTTCCCCCTGCCTATATTTTCATCCCAATGCAAAACCTGCCTATTCAGATTACTAAGCTCTACTTTATCGTGGTCAACTATCCGCAGCACTCCTATCCCCGCCGCTGCTAGGTGCATAGATGCTGAACAGCCAAGCCCGCCAGCACCAGCAATAAAGACCTTTGCTCGTTTAAGCTTTTCTTGCCCTTCCTCCCCAAGCCCCCTAATCATTATTTGTCTATCATACCTTTCCAGTTCGTTTGTGGTAAGCATACCTTTTAATTCCCCCCAGATTTTATTTCACCCTTCACTTCCTCCTCACCCATGTTTTTATGCTGCCACCCGCCACTTATTGGTGTAAACATTCATCCTCTCTCCTCTAACAAAGCCGATGAGGGTTACGCCCAAATCATCGGCTAACCTTACGCCCAGGTTGGTTGGCGCAGACTTGGAAATGAGAATAGCGATATTTCTTCTAGCTACCTTGAGTAGTATCTCTGATGACACCCTCCCACTGGTGATTATTATGCGCTCGTCTATGGGTATATCTTCCAGAATACACTCCCCAAAAATTTTATCAATAGCATTGTGCCTGCCGATGTCCTCACTAAAAACTAGGATGTTTTGTGTATCACATAAGGCAGCGCTGTGAACTCCACCCGTTGCTTTGAAAACTCGGGAACGCTGCACAAATTCCTTTACTAAGGCGAAGACCTCATGAGGTAAAACCCTAATTTGAGATTCTACCTTCGCCAGACCGAGGGCATCAGTCGCTCTACAATAAGAAATCCCCCTTCCACCACCTGAAGCTATAAGTGGCTTGAGTAAAGGCTTGTCAACCACCCCTGTTTCTTCTGTGGTTTCCACCCGGACCACGCCCTCGTGACCATCAACTGTTATCTTCTTTATCTCATCCTTGCTTTTAAGTAACCCTTCGGAGAAAAGAAAGCCAATTGCCAAATAGTCTGGCTTTGTCGGGGAGCAAAGTAGCATTACCAGTTCTCGGTTATTCAGAACGATGGTAAGGGGGAATTCTGTGGTAACTATATCCTCTATCTCGCTTCTACCTTGTTCTGTAACCTGTAGTATGGGGAATCTCTCTATCTCCATCTTTTTCATTACTGGGTGGGGCTAGGGGTTGAGCCTAGACTTCTCGTCTTAGAGCTCTCTCTTCAGTATCTTCTCTTTAAGGGTTTCCCACTGTGCTTTATTGAGGATACAAGTGTTGCCCTTCTCTCCTATTTCCACTTGTGCATCTGTTAGCTTAACCACAGGGCAGCATGAACCTTCGCGACACAACTTTACAATTTTCATGTCTTTATTCCTCCTTCCGTTTTATAATTTATAGTCCCCGTTAGCCCCACCCATAATCAAGAGTATCCATTTACATTATACCTAGTCTTCGAGTTAATCTCAATTAACTTCAACTATTTTCCTACTTCTTTCCCGTCTTTTTTCTGCCCGTATTTGCCTATATTATAGAGAAGCAGTAGCCCAAAGCCAAAGCTATCATACTAATGACTCCCAAATAGATAAGTAGAGTTTTACCACCGAATTCTTTCCTCAGAACTAAAATAGTCCCCCAGCTGGTAACTGGTCCCACCATCAGCAGTACCATCCCGGCTCCAACATTCATCCCCTGCGATATGAAAGCATGCACTAGAGGAACACTGGCAGTAGAACAAATATACATCATCAGACCAAAAATAAGGCTGAACGCATAGCCTAAGCCACCGCTAAAGTAATCCCCTACGAACTTTCCAACCGGGGTAATTGCTGCCACTAATGCTGCTAGGGCTAAGCCTAAAAGGAGCTCAGGACCAATTTCCCTAACCATATCCACAAAGGCATATTTGAAGACGTGCCTCAGCCTGTGAGCAATGTTCATGGAGTGAGTCTGTAAATATTCGCTCGGTCTACTCTCAAATATCTGTTGGCAGCGAGGACAACAAAAATAATAAACTTCCCCATTATATTCTGTTTTAATTCCCTTCCCTGTTTCTACATTCATCCCGCAAACGGGATCTATAGCTAGCCGTTCCATCTCACAGGTAAGGCCCTTAGGTTTGACTTTTATCAAATTTCCAACAAAACCCATGACCAAGCCCATCACAATCACGGCAAAGAATATGAATGCGGTGAACTTTATACCAAGCAGCCCATAGCAGACCAGAAGAGCGGTTACGGAGGTGGCTGGTGTTGCCACTAGAAAGGCTAAAACCGCTCCTAATTTTGCTCCCTTCCGATAAAGGCTCACCGCCACCGGGAGAGAACCCAGACAGCAAATAGGGAGAGCTGTTCCAACAAGAGTAGAGTAGATAAGCGGCTTTACCCCTCTTCCACCAAGGTGTCTCTCTACCCATCTGGAAGGGATAAATTCGTGGATTAGACCACTCAACAAGAAACCTATAGCTAAGAAGGGTAATACTTCTATAAGATAATCTTTAAATGCTATAAAAAATTGAACTACCATGGTTATTTCCCCCAAAGCCATTACGGGGAAACGTTGATATTAGGCAGGCATCTGAACAGCTTCTTATCTTGTCCCACAGCTTTTAATCACCTCACCAGTAGCCATGTTACCTTCTATGAAGCAGCATCAGGGCAAGAGCACACTTTAATAACTATGCTGTCACTGGCTTCACCACCCCTCCCATCGGTTACCGTAACTGTAATAATATAGTTTCCGTAGGCATTAGGCGCCACCCAGGTAACAGCAGCTCCCTCTCCAGAGATGTTACCCCCCTCTGCTGACCAGATATAGTTCAGCTCATCCCCGTCTTGGTCTTTTGCAATACATTCAATAGTAGAGGCTACGGCTTTTCCTACCCTTTGCCATTCTGAAGTTAGGCTATCAACAACCGGGGGATGATTAATTGCTACTACATTAATGGTCAGTTGTGCTGTCGCTTTACCGCCATTACCATCGGTTACTTTTACCGTAATGGTATAAGCGCCGGCTGCATCAGGCGCCACCCAGGTAACAGCCGAGCCCTCCCCAGAAATACTGCCACCACTAGCTGACCAGATATAGCTTAAGCTATCATCATCTGGGTCTGAAGCACTACATTCAACCTGGCAGACATCCGCTGGGGCAATGTGCTTTTCATTGGCAGCAAGGCTAGAGATAATCGGTGGCTGATTGGCTGGCACACAGCCGCCAATAACAAGGGTAGCTACCACCAGGATGATTAAACCGGCTACCCACTTTAGCTGACTAAAAACCACTCTCATCATATATTTTGCTCGCCTTTCCGTTTAATAAACCACGGTTTAGAATTTAAAAAACCGCTGGGGTAAAACAATAGTATAATTAAAGCTGAGCCAAAAAGCACAATATCCAGACACAGGGCTTGCACTGGAGAAATAGCTCCTAAAAGCTCCTCCCATATCCCGAAACAGTAGCCACACTGAGGAAATTGCTCCATACCTTGGCTTAATGCCCAGGAATTATTAGCCATAAATCCAGCAGTAAGTGGGAGGCACAAAGCAGCCACAATTCTAGGAAACACTCCTATGAGCAAAAGCACGCCTAAGATTATCTCCGCCCACGGGAGACAGTAGCCGATAATATAGGCGACGATGGGTGTCCACAAAGACTTAAGCAGGGTATCAATAAATTCGGCCTGCCCTGGTAACTTACCCGAGCCGGCTACTAATAAGACCAGCCCCAGAAATATACTCGGGCCTAAGGTTATCAACATCCTTTGCCATCTGCTTTCTGTTTGTTGTCTCATAACACCCATTGAACTATCATTGCCTCCTTATCTCAACGGCATCATAGAAAACCTGTTGATATTATACAGGCATTTGGCAAATTTTTACCTCCCCCCAAAGCCCCACCTTGTCATCTTTAATGATTATCACCCCCTTCACCCCCTCAATACCTTTAGCAAACTCAATGCCATTCGGGATGTCACTAGGCTGGACAATCAGGTTTCCTATAGCTGTAGCCGCAGCATCAGCCAGGGTGGCTGACTTGGCAACTACTATCACCGCATCAGCTCTCCCATAACTCAGAGAATGCCCCACTGTCCCTGAAGAGGTGCAAACTCCTAACGGTGTATCCTCTCCATTGATTTCCAGGCTAATCTTGCCGGTTAGAGGCGATTTGCCGGCATAAATCCCTATCAGCCTTTTCCTCAAGCTCTTCAGATATATATCCCCCCCATTCTCCACAATTACCTCTGGTGAAAAAGCCAGTAGCTCACTGCCAACAAATTCAGCTATCGCCCCAGCCACTGAAGCCATGGGACCAGTCCCTACCCTTGCTGCCGATTCTGACATCTTCTTTACAATAAGCGGGGCATTCTTATCAGCGGGGAGGGGTTTGAGGGAGGTTAAGAAGTCAGGGTGTTGCTCAATATACCCCTCCAGCTTATCACGGTACTTCAATACCAATTTATAAGCTTTTCTTCTCAGGTTGGTTGAAGCTCGAATATATAGGTCTGTCTCCTTTACTACTATATTAAAAGAGACCAAATCTTTATCTTTAATCCAGTGCCGATAGGTTCTCGGCTCATACATTGACTAGAAGTGAACCTCCATAGCTCTTGGAGGGCAGGCTTTAATGCATAGCCCACAAGCTACACACTTGGTATCGTGGAAGGTAACCTGTCTGGTTGAGAGGTCAAGCTCAAACGCACCGGTAGGGCAGATAGTTATACAGGCGCCACAATGAGTGCACCGCTCCTCATTGCGAATAACATCCTGGCTGAGCGATTGAATCCTCACTCCGGTTTTGGTTAGATATCTGACCCCTTTATCGTAATCGTTTTGTTCTCCGCTTAATTCTAATACTAAGAGGCCTTCCTCTTCTGGCGTAATTAAAGCCTTCAGGATGTTGAAATCAAGGTTAAAATCCTTGACCAGCCGACTTACTATCGGTCGACCTGACAGTCGTGGCGGAAAGTGGAGAACTATCCTTTTGGAAACAGCCATTTCTTACTACCTCTAATGTAATTTGGCTACCCGGTTAACAAAAAGAAGCCTCTAATCCTCTATTGGGCGCTCTTTGAGTGGCTTAAAGGTTATGCCTGATTTTACCCCAGGCAACGGTGCCACTGGTTCAGTTAGCCTGAATTTCCCGCTTAGTATCCACTCCTTTAGAGTGTTGGCAATCTCTACCGCTCGTGGGTAACTGGACAGGGAAGCGGTAGGCACCTCCTTACCCCGAATTACTATTCTGCCGCTCTTCAACTGGGCGTAGCTGACTTCACCCAGAATATCTGACTTCATCTGGGGGAATGCCTCTGAATAATCTACAACCGGGGCAAAAATATCACCATCAGTTACTGTAGTATATTCCAGGATTTCTTCAGAGAATATTGGGATGGGGATTCCAATGCCTACAGCTATGGTGCAGCCATAGCCAAGCATGCTTGTTCCCATTAGCCACCGCGAATTCATCTGCTTCAAATCGCCAATTACTGCCAGGCTGCCCCCACCCGATTTTGGCACTCCCCTTTCGGTGCGCGGTACATTAGGGTTGTGCTGGGTGCCATGCCAGGCGACAAAGCCTATCCCACCCCCCAGGAATATTTTTGTGCCTATGCCAATAGTTTTATAATACGGGTCATTCAGCAGTGGTGAGAGCTGTCCCGCAGTAGAGTAGTTAGCATTACCCAGATTTGGCTTTAATATGCCCATATAAGTATAGATTGTCCTGTCAGAAAGGTTCACCGCCACACTATAATTCTGGTAGGCGTTCCTGATGTTAAATAGCACCGCCTCATTGATGTCTTTTATATTAATCCAGGTCTCAAGCCTCTTCCTCGGGTAGCAATCTGTCCCGTAGCCAGTTGCCACCAGCCTGATATCCTTGCCGCCAACCAGTTCCTCTATTACATGTCCGCCGCCATAATTGAATTCGCCAGGATAAATCCTGTTTCTGGGGTCATCATCGGGCAGGGCATTAGCCCCTATGAATATATCAGCTGCCGCCAGTCCGGTATAAGCTAGAACATCATTAAGATAGGCTCTGCCGCCACCAAGCTTTATTCGCGGCTTGGAGTGTCCGATGTTAAAGTAGGCACCAGATGAGCACATAGGACCGAAGGTGCCCGTAGTAACCACATCTACTTCCTGCGCTGCCTTTTTCAAGCCTTGCTGTTTAACGATTCCTATTATCTCTTCAGCGGTCACTACTACCGCCTTGCCCTCTTGTATCTTCTCGTTTATTTCCTTAATTGTTTTTGCCATATCTTTAAGATGATAGTATTAAGTCGTGCCCTTGTCAATTTACCCCCTCTTGAGATTATTTAGAGACCTATCTTCCTCTCCTTCAAAGAAGAGGAGGAGTTGGTTATGTAAGAGAGGCTTCGCCCCTCTAAGAAAATTATCTTCCCCTTCCCCTTATCAAGGGGAAGGGGATACAGGGGATAGGGTTGATAAACAATTTCAAACAGCACAGGTTGAAGCCTGTCCTCTATATAAGCTATAATCAGCTATTACTAATCCTGGACTTCCTCTATCGGGAGACGATTTTGCTAAAAAGTCACAGCTGTGGTGAACTCCGAAAAAAGGACGTGGGGGCTAAGGTAACCCTGGCCGGCTGGGTAGACCGACGCCGTGACCATGGGGGGCTAATATTTATCGACCTGCGGAATAGAGAGGGCATAGTTCAGGTGGTATTCAATCCTGAAACATCTGGGCTATGCCATAAAATAGCTGGCGAGATGCGTAATGAGTATGTGGTCAGGGTTAGCGGTGAGGTTGCCCTCCGTCCCCTAGGAACTGAGAACCCTAAATTGCCTACTGGGGAAATTGAAGTTATTGCCCAGAATACAGATATACTTAATCCCTCAAAGACGCCACCCTTTTATATAAATGAGGACATCGCCGTGGACGAAAACCTCCGTCTCAAATACCGCTATCTTGACCTGCGCCGGGACCAGATGAAGAAAAACCTGCTCCTTCGTCACCGGGTGGTGAAATTTATTCGTGATTTTCTGGACAGTCGCGGGTTTATTGAGGTAGAAACACCAATTCTGATTAAGAGCACTCCTGAAGGGGCTCGCGATTACCTGGTGCCTAGCCGCCTTCATCCCGGCAAATTCTATGCTCTACCTCAGTCCCCGCAGCAACTCAAGCAGTTATTAATGGTAGCCGGGGTAGAAAAATACTTTCAAATAGCCAGGTGCTTCCGTGATGAAGACACACGCGCTGACCGCCAGCCTGAATTTACTCAGCTCGACCTGGAGATGAGCTTTATTAACGAAGAAGACATCCTCAGCTTAGTTGAAGAGCTTTTCACCTCTATGGTGGAGACGATTAAGCCTGAAATGCGGCTAATAAAACCCTTCCCTCGTCTTAGCTATGCTGAGGCAATGGAGCGTTATGGCACGGATAAACCTGATTTGCGCTTCGGTCTGGAGATAAAAGACCTCTCAGACATTGCCACCCAATCTAGCTTCTCCATTTTTCGTTCGGCTATTGATAGAGGGGGTAAGGTAAAGGGTATATGTGTCCCCGGTTGTGCTACTTACACCCGGGGTCAGCTTGATGAACTAAATAAGCTGGTGCAGAGCCTTGGGGCTAAAGGCTTGGTAACTATGTCTCTGGGCACCTCGGTTGGCAATTTAGATGATTTAACCATTGAAATGGTAAGGTCTGTGGCAGCTAAATTTTTAACCCTGGACCAGGTTAAACAAATGGCGCAGCGTTTAGGGGCAAATATTGGAGACCTCTTGCTTATTATTGCTGGTGAGCCTGAGCTAATCAGCATGGCACTGGATGAACTGCGTCGGGAGATGGGGCATCGGCTTAAGCTGGCTGCCTCAGACCTCCTTGCCTTCACCTTCATTGTAGATTTCCCGTTGTTAAAGCGTAGTGAGGAGTCAGGACAATGGGAACCGATGCATCATCCATTTACTGCGCCTAGGGATGAAGATGCGCCCTTACTGGATTCCGCCCCCGAAAGGGTAAGGGGTAAGCATTACGATATGATATGTAACGGGTATGAAGTTGCTGGCGGTAGCCTTAGGATTTATACCAGCCACCTTCAAAGGAAGGTATTTCACCTGCTGGGGTATAGTGATGCGGAAATTGATGAGCGTTTTGGGCATTTGCTGGAGGCTTTTGATTATGGCGCCCCCCCTCATGGCGGTATAGCCCCTGGCATTGACCGCGTTGTAATGCTATTAGCCGGGGAGGCAAATATCAGAGAGGTTATCGCTTTCCCCAAGAATCAAAACGCCGTTGATTTAGCCTTTAATGCCCCTTCGTCGGTTACCGAAGAACAGCTAGCTGATTTACACCTGCGTCTGCGGGAAGATTAACCTATCGTTTAGCGGAGGAAAGGTGAAAGTAACTACTGAAAAAATAGAAAATAGGCAGGCATTCCTGACCATTGAGATGGAGCCCGCTGAGGTAGAGGAATCCTTGGAGAAGTCCTATTACCGTCTGGTCAAGAAAGCCAATATCCCCGGCTTCCGTAAAGGAAAGGCACCACGACCTGTTCTGGAGCGCCATATTGGCAAGGAAGGCCTCCTTAAGGATGCGCTGAATAGCCTGTTGCCTGAAGCTTATGAGAAAGCCGTCGAAGAGCAAAAAATTGAGGCTTTTGCTCAGCCCCATATTGAAATAGCCCAAACTGACCCTTTAGTATTTAAGGCAACGGTGCCGTTACCACCTGCGGTTAAGCTTGGTGACTACCATCATATTCAAGTTAAGCTAGAGCCTGCAGAATTAAGCGATGATGATATCAACGCTGCAATGGAACAACTACGGCATCAGCACGCTACTTGGGAGCCTGTGGAGCGTCCAGTAGGCTTTGGCGATTTAGTAGTCTTAGATATTGACAGCAATATTGAAGATGAGCCTTTCATAAACCAGAAAGGAGTTCAATACCAGGTTCTCCATGACTTACCCTTTCCTGCACCGGGATTCGCTGAGCAGCTTCTAGGGATGAGGCAGGGTGAAGACAAGGAATTCAAACTCAAATTCCCCTCAGATTATCCTACGGGTGAGCTGGCTGAGAAAGAGCCTTGCTTTAAAGTGAGAGTTACCGAGATAAAGCAGGAGAAACTCCCTGAGTTGGACGATGAATTGGCTAGGGGCATTAACCCCGACTTTAAAACCTTGGATTCGCTCCAGGAACGGGTCTCTGCTAACTTGAGACTTAAGGCTGAGGAGAAAGCCAGGACAGATTTTGAAGAACGACTAGTCCAGGCCGTAATTGATATTACCGAGATGGAGTTCCCACCAGTTCTGGTAGAAATGGAAATCGACCGCCTCATTGACCACCAGTTACAGCGCTGGCAAATGAGTGGCAAGGGTCTGGAGGAATATCTTAGCAGTATTAACCGGACGGAGGAGGAGCTGCGTAAAGAGCTACATCCATTGGCTACGAAGAGGGTTACCGGGTCTCTCGTGTTAGGCAAGATTGCTGAAGAGGAAAAAATTGAGGTTAGTAGCCCTGAAATAGATACTGAGATTGAAAACTTGACCAAAAGTGCTGCCGAGAATAAAGATGAACTAAACAAGTTTCTAAATACTCCCCAGTCCCGCCAATCAATCGAGCAAGTATTAATGACTCGAAAAACTATGCACCGGCTGGAAGAGATAGCTAAAGGTCCGAATACGGGGTCGCTTAGCAACCTATCCTCCTGACCCCTTCTCAAGGAGAGAAGATACTAAGGGAGAGTCAAAGAGAGGCGAAACCTCTCTTACCCAACCAATCCCCCCCTCCCTTGGCAAGGGAGGGGGGTAAAGGGGGTAGGTTCTAAAGGAATACCTAAGGGAGTAAGGTTAATAAATAATCTTAATATAAATATTGACATACCACATAGGAGGGAGGAAAAAATGAATACCCAACCGATGAATGTTATCCCTATGGTAATTGAAAGTGGAACCAGGGGGGAGCGAGCCTTTGATATATACTCACTCCTGCTCAGAGAGCGCATAGTCATGTTGGGCATGCCCATCAATGACCAGGTGGCTAATGTTATTATTGCTCAGCTTCTCTATCTGGAGCGAGAGGACCCGGACAAAGATATAAGCCTCTATATTCACTGCCCCGGTGGTATTATCAGTGCCGGCCTTGCCATTTACGATACCATGCAGCTTGTTCGCCCTGATGTGTCTACCATCTGTGTTGGGCTGGCTGCCAGTATGGGAACACTGCTCCTTTGTTCCGGAACCAAGGGCAAGCGTTATGCCTTGCCTAATTCCACTATCCACCTGCACCAGGCGTTTGGCGGCGCTCAAGGTCAGGCAGCCGATGTTGCAATCGCTGCCCGTGAGATTATGCGAATGCAGGACCTAATTCGCAATATCTTGGTAAACCATACCGGTCAACCAATAGAAAAAATTACCCATGATACTGACCGCGACTTCTACCTTAACCCTCAACAGGCAGTAGAATATGGCATTGTGGATGAAATCCTGAGCAAACCGACCAAAGAAGAGGCTAAGAAATAGTTATAACTCCTTGTTATAAAGCTCTCGGTAGCGTTGGGAAAGTTCATTAAAGGTAGGCAAACCCTGTCTTGCCCCTAGCTTGGTAATGGAGAAACGAGCTTCAATATCAGCTAGACATCCACACTCTTCAGGCCCTTTTCCCTTAACTAGACCATAGATAAAGCCGGTGGCAAAAGCATCACCGGCACCGGTAGCACCTGAAGCGGCTACTGCATTGTACTCAGTAGATTCAATGGCATATTCGTTCTTACCATCTCTGATATAACAGACAGCGGTAATTGTTCTACGACTGGTTCCTTTGCCTAGCTCTAGCCTTATCCCTCTACCTAGGGTAACCGCAATAGTCTGACAGCCTTGCTTAAGGCAGCTTTCGGCTCCAGCTATAATATCCCTGCCCGTCAATTGCTCTATTTCATTCTGGTTAATAAAAAGAATATAAGTCCTGCCTAGTATTGGAGCCAGTGCCCTGAGTCCCTTAGCCGCATATAGTGCCCCCGGGGCAAAGCTAAGCTTGGTAGATAAATCTAACCTGTTCATCAATTCCAGCAGTATTTTGAACTGCCTATCATCAGCAAAGGAAGATATATGAAGCAATCTCGCTTGGTTCATATAGGTCAAATCTAAATCGCCTATAGTTAAAAGGCTGTTGGCTCCAGGTAGCACATAAAGAGAACGCCTGCCGAGCCTATCACTAAGACACAATACTGAGCCCGTTTTGGCTTTCTGCTTTATCTTAATTTGGCTAATATCTACCCCTGCCTTTTGAAAGTCTTGAAGCAATAATCTGCCTTCGGCATCATCACCAGTAACACCACTAAAGCCAGTATTCACCCCAAGCTTTGCCAGACCATAGACGGTATTGGCGGCTGAGCCACCGGGGAATGATTTAGCCTCAATTACCACCGCCTCTCCATCATCAAGGATGCGCTCTACTTTATATATGTGGTCTGTATTCAGCGCCCCCAGCCCAACTACTTCAATGCTTTTCATAGTATTAGATTTATCCATATACTAGAGCCTTAATATTTCGGTAAATTAGGCTATACCTAGCCCTCTCCTATGCTTTCCCCCACCTCTCCGCAAATTTCTCCTTGACTTCAGGATTGACAAACCAGGTGGGCCATTCCTCGCCAAAAATCAGCCCAATCTGTTCATAGGTTCTCCGCTTTACTTCGGAGCTGGAATACTCAGAGTACCAGGCAGAATGGGCGGTAAATATTACATTTTCCAGTTTGAGTAAAGGATGGTTTAGACTAAGCACTCCTCCTTTTACTACATCCAGCCCGGCACCGGCAATGTAGCCATTAGCTAAAGCGGTATGTAACGCCTTCTCATCGGCAATTTCAGCCCGGGCGCAATTAATAAAATAAGCTGTCGGTTTCATCTTCCTGAATTCCTCTATCCCCAGTAAGTGTCGGGTCTCTTCAGTCAGGGCAGTATTAACTGAGATAAAGTCTGATTCGCTAAGCAATTGGTCCAGTGTTACCAATTCCACACCTGATTCCTTAAATACAGCTGAAGGTAGGTATGGGTCAAAGGCGATGACCCTCAGCCTGAAGGCTTTGGCTTTGGCAGCAATGAGGCGTCCAATCCTACCCAGACCAATTATCCCCAGGGTTTGCCCCTTTATCTGAAACATGGTTGGTAGCATGTTCAGTATTTGTGGGCTGTCATCAGAAGTCCATTCCCCCTTCCTTACTGCCCTATCCAGGCGAACCAGTTTTCTGGCACAGGCAAGGATAAGCGCCATGGCGTGCTCAGCAACCTCCTCCGAGCAGTAATCTCCCATAAAAGAAACACAGATGCCATAATCTGTTGCTGCCTGAATATCTATGCCATCATAGCCCGCTCCCATACTATGAATCAGCTTACACTTATTAAGCCTGCTTATTACCCTTCTGGTAAAAGGTAGCGATAGTGTTACTACAGCGTCGGCATCTTGTGTGGCGGCAATAAGTTCATCCTCTGTCTCGCCGGGAATAGTAAAAAGCTCAGCACCTATCCTCCCGCACTCCTCATCATCCCTGATGTCGTAGGGTGTGGTCATCACTATTCTTGGAGCCATGCCATACCTCCTGAAATATTAATAGCGACTTACGATAAGCTCAGCCCAGCTTGCCTGCCTCTTCTCTAACCAGCCGCCTTATCCTCTTGTGAACCTCAACAACATCACCTATTTCTTTTCTACCCGATAGCCAGTGAAAGTAACCCTTATCCCCCACCCCCCCAACTTTCTCCTTCCCCCTTACTATTTTCTCTACTTCTTTTCGCTGACCCCTCTGCCATGCCGCCAGCACCTCTGTCAGGTCGCTAATAGAGGTGGAAGCCAGGCCCATAGTTGAGTAGGGTAGGGCATACTCATTAGCATTAAAAGCAATAGCTAACCCTCCCCCTTCCTCCACCGCCTGGAGCATTCTGAAATCGGTAATACTGTCCCCAATCACCACCCACTTGGATAATGGCTGACTATAATTATCAGCGAATTTTCTTAAAGCAGCTACTTTACGCCGTCCACCCACCGGCTTTACCCCCTTTACTGCCATGCCCAGATTAGTGGTAGGCAGTTTTTCCCAGAAGAAGTAATCTAATCTTTGCTTAATCTTGTCATCATCCACAGGGCTCATTGTCAGGATATCTTGCTCGGTCTGTCTCAGTAAGGCAGTGTCTTCTTTACATAAAGTTACACGAAACTTATCCAGAGGGAATGATGTGCAGGCAACATTTTGGGCATAGATGCCTAGTTTTTGGGTAATATGAATGGCATATTGTTCGTAACTGGTGCTGATGCAAAATACCTTCCAGCTTCCATACTGAAGCCAGGAGGTGAGCTTGGCAGCACCACCGGTTAAACTTGCTTTACTGGCTAGGCTTGCAATATCAGCCTCGGAAATATTGTGGAGTACCAGGAAAGGGACTATCAGAGCTAAAGTATCCCCCGGCTCGTAGTCCTCCCTTTCTTCCAGCGTCAGCAGGTCATCGTAGCGACTGATAACCTCAAAAACCCTGTCCCCGTTAGGGAACAGCTTCATTAGCTCATAGGCATTATCCTGAGGTGATAGCGGTCCTTCAAGGTCAAAACAGATGAAATTCATTACGAACTCCTTTTCACATGATTAAGATAGACTTTAGATAAGCCCCTTTATTGCCTTGTTTATCTCATCAGTCAGATTATAGCCGTTAATTGCTTCCCCCTCGGCGTCAACAATTTGCTTCTCTGAGTTTACCCTAATTTTACCCTCGCTAAAAGCCTTCAGGGTAGCTATTATTAGTGGAAATTCCCTGGCCAGCCCATGCTTTCTGATAAGTTTAAACAGGCGGTTGTTTTCCCCTTGTTTTTTAATCTTCTCTGTGGGATGTCCCTTTATTTCATCCCAGCATTTATCAAAAGCACCACCTCTAATCGGAAAGGTGCAGTAGGTTACCGGCGGTCCCTTGTCTAGCTCCGAGGTCACCAGGTGCATCATTACCCCTGTTTCCTCAGCCTTATTATCAATTAGCTGCCAGATTACCTCCTGCCATGTTCCAGTCGGTCCGCCGGGAGCCGCCGGGTGCAGGTTAATCATATTGTATCTCTGGCACATCTCTTTGCCAACAATCAGCATGTAACCGGCGAGGACACACAGCTCAGGGTGAAAGCCTTGTAACCTGTTGCCTGCCTCCCGGTCATAGTTAAGCCTCCTCAGTGGCAGGGTTCCTGCCTGCTCGGTGATTGAGACACCCTGCCCGGCCTTAAACCTGCGATAAGAAAGATGGATAAGAGGGATATGATAACTTTTAACCAGTTCAAAAAATAAATCGCTCTCTCTGGCTTCACCGGGTTCACGGTTACTGAAAACAAAGGCTATCTCTGCCTTAATCTCGCCCCGTTTGATACTGCTATCTACCGCCTGTAACAAGTCTCTAGCCGCCTTATCTCTGCCTGTAGAAAACCAGCCAAGTTGATACATCGCTCACCATTTTATTTAAGATTGCTTTTTACCCTTGTCCACACGCTATTAAAGTGAACTAAAGGGTTTGCTCGGTGTCCAAAAACCTTGCCCTTTTCTAGGCACTGAAGAAAGTCATCCCTGCCATTAAACTCAGGCATCTCAACATAGGCATTACCTATTTCATATGGAGTGTGGGCATCACTGCCGGCACTTCCCGGAATACCATGCTTTTGAGCAAAACTCTGAGCCTTGGCTGAAGAACGAAGAAGAAGGCTTCTTGAGTTAAATACTTCTATGACATCAATTTGCTCAGCTATTTCTTCTATTATACTGCTATCTAAAGCAGAGAGCCTGAATATATCAAAAGGGTGGGGTATACATACTAGGGCATCCTGAGCCCTGATTCTGGATATCGTCTGCTCAACCGACAAACCGCGGGGTATACCCTCCTTAAGAAACATACCCATAATCTCACCATGAGGGGTTAGAATTTCTTCAGCTACAATTACCCGAAACGGGGCTTTATCCTGCATCCTTAATGCACCCTCAATAGTGCCATGGTCAGCTATGGCAATGCAGTTTACTCCTGTCTCCAAACAGCGACTTATAATCTGCTCCAAAGATGTATTACAATCCATTGAATATTCAGTATGAATATGAAAGTCAGCTTTGAACAATTTAGTTATCTCAACCAACCCTTTCTAGATAGCTACCGGTGCGAGTATCAACCTTAATAGTGTCCCCTTCATTGATAAACAGGGGCACATGGATAATAATGCCAGTCTCTAGCTTGGCTGGCTTAGTGCCGGCGGTCGCTGTATCTCCTTTGAAACCAGGTTCGGTATCAGTTACCTTGAGTTCAACAGCTATGGGTAGCTCTACACCTATCAACTCGCCCTTATAGCTTGATATTTGTAACGACATCCCTTCCTTTAAATAGTTAACGGCATCACCCAGTTGGCTCTTATCAAGAGAAAACTGCTCAAAGTTTTCCTCATCCATAAAGTAGTATAAATCACCATCGTTGTATAGATATTGCGTACCGCGATAGTCAAGTCGGGCGTGAATGAATTTCTCGCTGGACTGGAAGGTCTGCTCAATAGTATGGCCATCCCGAATATCACGAAGCTTGAGCCGAGCCAGAGCGGTTCGCTTCATTTTGACATGCTGGTAATCAAGAACCTGATATAATTTATTATCCAGTTCAATAGTAATCCCTTTCCTTATTTCACTACCACTTATCATGCTATGCTCCAACCTTCCTGGATTTTGACATTACCCTTATTTTACCACTCTCCATTACTACTGTATCCTCAATCCTTACTCCCCCCCACCCTGCCAGGTAGACGCCAGGTTCAATAGTAAACACCATATTATTAACCAGCTGTTCCTGTGAGTTCGGACCAAGGCGTGGCTGCTCATGAGGGGCTAGCCCTATGCCATGCCCCAAACCATGACCAAAAGCTTCGCCATAGCCCGCCTCCTCAATAACTGTTCTAGCCGCATTATCGGCTTCGCCCCCGCTCATTCCTTCCTTAATCATAGCTATCGCCGTTAGCTGAGCCTCAAGGACAGTATCATATACCTTGTTAAGGGTCTCATCAGGAGTACCAGGGCAGATAGTGCGGCTCAGGTCACTAGAGTAGCCGCCAATTCTGGCGCCAATATCAATTATTACTGGCTCCCCGGAGCAGATGGCGCGTGATGAGGGTTTGGCATGGGGCAGGGCTGAATTTTGACCTGAGGCAACAATTATATCAAAGGGGATAGTCTCACTGCCCTTGGCTCGCATAAATTTTTCTACCTCCCAGGCTGCCTCCTTTTCGGTCATACCAGCCTTTATCATATTCTCAGCATATTCAAAAGCGGCATCACTTACTGCCACCGCTTCGGTTATAAGCTCAATCTCCTCAGCCTCTTTTATCACCCGCAGGGATTCTACCAGCCCCTCTAATGGAACCAGCCTGAGCCGACTTTCCAGTTCATTCACTATGTCGGATAACTGACGATACATAGCAAAGGTGATGTGCCCAGCCTCAAACCCCAGCCGCTTCAGGTTTACCCCGCCTACTAGCTTTGGAAACCAGTTGCCTATATCACCCTCTATCGGAAAAATCTTGTAGTCAGGAGCTTGCCTTTTGGCTTGCTCTATATAGCGAAAGTCGGTAGCTAAAATTGTGTCTCCGGGAGTAATTAACAAATAACCTGATGACCCGTCAAATCCAGAGAGGTAGCGTCTATTCTCCGGCTGCGAGATAAAGATGGCATCAATCTCCTTCTCAGCCAACCCTTGGCGTAACCTCTGCTGCCTGTCCTTAATACTCATAGCTCCTCTCAAAAATCTCTTCCCCCTCTCCTTCTCAAGGAGAGGGGGACCGAGGGGGTGAGATTACTAAACAACCTTATCACCTTTCTCCTGTGCCATTGGGTGAGCTGAGAGATACACCTTTTTTGCCTGGCTCTTGGTTACATGAGTGTAAATCTGGGTGGAGGATAGATTAGCGTGCCCCAGAAGCTCCTGGACTACCCTCAAGTCAGCCCCACCATCAAGCAGATGGGTGGCAAAGGTATGTCTCAGCATATGGGGATAAACCCTTTTATCTATACCAGCTAGGCTAGCATATTTTTCTAATAGCCTTTGCACCCTTCGCTCGGTCAGCCGTCCCCCATACCGGTTAACGAACAGGGCATTAGTCATTCGTATCTTTGTGCCAAAAAGCTTAGGTCTGCCTTGTTGAAAGTAGGCTCTCAGTGCCTCGGCTGCTGGCTTGCCCATCAGCACCACTCGTTCCTTGGAGCCCTTTCCCCAGACTCGGATTTCACGGCTATCAAGGTTAATTTGCCCCACATCCAGCCCCACCACCTCGCTCACCCTCAGACCGGCGGCATAAAGTAGCTCCAGCAAAGCCCGGTCACGCTGTCCCTGTGGCGTGGATAAATCAGGGGCTTCCAGAAGTTGTTCCATCTCTGCTATAGTCAGAAATGAGGGTAAACGCCTGTCCAGTTTGGGTGAAGTGGTTGTTACCGGGCTTGTGGTCACTATCTCCTCCCGCTGCAAATAGCGATAGAAGGAACGAATCGTCGATAGCTTGCGGGCAATGCTTGCCTTGACAAAACCCTGCTCCATAAGATAGGAGAGGTAACCACGCACCACATGCCTGTCCACTTCCCTGAGCGAACTGACCCCTTTACCTCTGAGGAAGTTAAAGAAGCCTAATAAATCGGTAGTGTAGTTCCGCACCGTATACGGCGAAACATTCCGCTCCGCCTCAAGGTAGTTTATGTATTTAGTAAAAACTTCTTGCATGGGGCTAACTTTACTCTACTTCCTCATTGTTACTTTTGGCTTCATCTCCATACCATAGAAGAACTCTATTTCTTTTTCAGAGAATCTAAAGGGAGCTAGAGCCTCACACATAGCTCTATGGGTTGCGACTACTCTTTGATAGATTTGGGTGGCTTTATCGCAATAACGCCCTATGTCCTCTAAATTTATTTTAGGGCTCGCTAGTCTATGGACTAAAGCATTTCTGTAACTCAGGAATTCATTCGCTGCCGTAAGGAAATTCTTCACTTCCTTGTCGTACTTTTGTCCCGTCCTAGCATCTTTAAAAGAAGGCAAAAGCTTCTTTAATCCCTTCAATATTCTGCTCGTTGAAATTCGTCTGTCATAGAACCAACAATCTTCGTGGGGTGTAAAAGTTAGTTGCCTTTTTTCATATAGTTTGGCCTTCAATATGGTTTGTTCAACAAGCCTAGCTGCTTGGATAGCCCAAAATTCGACAAGTCCACAATAAATGAGGACAGAACCGAGGTTAGCTAGTAGCCCAGTATCTTTCTCATCTTTGACTAGTTTCTCTAGAAAGTTGAGTTTTTGAATTTGTTGGTCTGTGTTTAATACTTTTTTCACAATATTCTAGCCTTTTTCATGCAACTTCAGCTTCATGCTTAGCACCCACAGCCGTCTTTGCTTCTGATTCTGCCACTTTCCCCCTATACTCACACTTACTGCACTTTGCCCACTTACCCCTGTATAGAGTGAGGAGTCCACCGCACTTGGGGCAGGGCTGGGGGAGGGGTCTAAAATTGGTGGCAAACTGGCAGTTGGGGTAGTTGCTACAGCCATAAAAAACACGCTTCTTTTTACTTATCTTTTCCACCAGCTCACTACCGCACTCAGGACACTTAACCCCAGTCTTAATCTGGAAGGCTTGGGTATATTTGCACTCAGGGTAACCACTACAGGCTAAAAACTTCCCGTAGCGCCCAAACTTGACTACCAGTGGCTTACCACACTTGGGGCAAATCTCCTCGGTTAGCTCATCAGTCAATTTTACCCTGTCCATAACCCTGGAGGCATTCTTAAGGCTTTCCTCAAAGGGTGTATAAAAATCCCGAACCAGTTGCACCCAATCCCTGTTAGCATGGGCTATTTCGTCTAGCTCATCCTCCATTTGGGCGGTAAACTGAATATTGATGATGTCAGAGAAATGCTGGTTGAGCAAATCACTAACCACCAGGCCCAGTTCGGTAGGCTGAAAGCTTCCGTTAGCTTTGGCAACATAACCCCGGTCTTGAATCGTAGACAGGGTGGGAGCATAAGTGCTGGGGCGCCCGATACCCCATTGCTCCAGCATCTTAACCAGGGTGGCTTCAGTAAAGTGGGGTGGAGGTTGGGTAAAGTGTTGCTCAGGGAAAAGCCCTAGAAGCTCAAGCTCGTCGCCCCTTTCCATCTGTGGCAATAAGGAGCTTTTCTGGGCTTCCTTTTCGTTTTCATCTTTCCCTTCGGTATAGAGAATCATAAAGCCAGGAAACTTGACCACAGAGCTGGAAGCCCGGAAAAGATAATCGGTCTTAGACTCCGGGCACCTAGCCTCAATGTCCAGGGTAGTATTATCAGCTAAAGCCGCTGACATCTGGCTAGCCACCATTCTTTTCCAGATAAGCTCATAAAGCCTAAACTGGCTGGTAGTAAGGTAGGCTTTAATTAGTGATGGCTCCCGCTGAACTTTAGTCGGGCGAATAGCCTCGTGGGCTTCCTGTGCCCACTTTGCACTTTTGACAAAGGAGCGGGCATGAGGCGGAATAAACTGAGAGCCAAACTTCCGGCTAATGAATTCTCTGGCTTCAACTATAGCTGAGCGGGCTACCCGGGTAGAGTCAGTGCGCATATAGGTAATAAGCCCTGCGCTCCCCTCATTACCTATCGGCAGACCCTCATAGAGCTGTTGGGCAATAGCCATAGTTTGCTTGGTTGTAAAGTGGAGTTTCCGCCACGCCTCTTGTTGTAGGGTGCTGGTTGTAAACGGCGGCGCCGGCTGGCGGGCTACCCCTTTCGTCTTTACTTTAATAACTCTGTAAATCGCCTGTTCAAGTTCGTGGCTAACCTCGTCTGCTTCTTCTTTATTGTGAAGTTCTAGCTTGGTGCCATCAACAAGACCAATCAGCATAGCCCGGAAGGTTGCCGCTTCGGCAGTAGCTATTTTTTTACTTAGCTCAGCCTCAATAGTCCAGTATTCTACCGGGATAAACCTCTCAATCTCCCGTTCTCGGTCAACAATAATCTTCAGTGCCACCGACTGAACTCTACCCGCTGAGAGACCTCTTCGCACCTTCTGCCACAGCCATGGGCTAATCTTATACCCCACCAGCCTGTCTAGGACACGCCGTGCCTGCTGGGCATTGACTAACTGCATATCTATAGACCGGGGGTGTTTAAAGGCTTGCTCAATAGCTTCTTTAGTTATTTCGTGAAAGACTATGCGGTGGTAGGCTATCCGGTTTGATTTTGTCGCTTCAACCAGGTGCCAGGAGATGGCTTCTCCCTCACGGTCTGGGTCGGTAGCCAGATAGACAACCGATGCCGTTTTAACTGCCTGCTTAAGCTCCCGCACAACCTTGCTCTTCCCCCTGGGCACCACATACTTGGGTATAAAGCCATTCTCTATATCTATGCCTAGTTGGCTCTTGGGCAGGTCTCTTATATGACCCAGCGACGCTTTGAGGCTATAGCCTTTACCTAAAATCTTGCTCAGCGTTCTAGCCTTGGCTGGTGACTCAACCATAACCAGTTTTTTCTTCATACTGCCTACTCTACTTTTACCCTGTATTCCTCTCTTACTTCCCGTGCCAGAACATAATTCATATTCCCCACCTGCTTCACCAGACCCTTCAGTTCCATCATGGCTAGGGTGCTGCTCACCGTTGACATTGGCAAACTGCTGCTGCGACAGACCTTATCAATATGAGTAGGCTCAGCACCTAGCTGCTTCAGTAACAGTGACTCAGTCTCAGAAGGTGGTACCACTTCTTTCATTTCCATCTGATGAGCTACGTTCATCAGGTTCAACTCCTCTAAAACATCAGTGTAGTCGCCTACTAGCTTGGCTCCTTCCTGAATAAGGCGATTGGTTCCTGTGCTGGCTGGCGATAGAATGCTACCCGGAATAGCGAACACCTCTCTATTTTGCTCTAGTGCCAGATGGGCGGTAATCATCGCCCCACTGGTATCCCCAGCCTCAATAACCAGAACCCCTAGGCTCAATCCACTCATTATCCTATTCCGCCTGGGGAAGTTATCAGCCTTAGGTCTGGTGCCTAAAGGATACTCGCTTATCAGAGCCCCTCGCTGAATAATACTGCGAGCCAGATTAGCATTCTCGGCAGGATAAACAATATCAAGCCCGCAGGCGAATACAGCAACTGTCCTGCCGCCAGCCTCTAGAGCGCTGCGATGGGCTATTGAATCAATCCCTTTAGCCAGACCGCTTACAACAGTGATTCGGCTCCGAGCCAGGTCAGCTACTATCTCCTCGGTTACCTGCCTCCCGTAAACAGTAGCTCGGCGGGTACCGACCACCGCCAGGCACCACTCATCCTCAGGAAGCAAGGAACCCCTCACATAAAGTAGCGGCGGATAATCATATATCTCCTTAAGCCGGGATGGATAATCTTGGTCATGGCAGGTAAGCACTCTCACCCCATAGCGGTCCAGCTTCTCCATCTCCGCCTCCAGAGAAATCTTAGGTTGCCACGAGGTAATAGCCCGTATTGAACCACTATCCAAGCCAGACTGCTTTAACTCAGCCGGGGTAGCCCCCCACGCATCCTCCAGACCGCCAAAATAGTTCTCCAGCTGAGTTAGCTTGACCCGTCCAATGCCCGGTATCAGGCTGAAGCCTACCCAATACTTAATCTCTTCATTGCTCACTTTCAAATCAATGCCATTCTAGCACAGAGGCAGACTACTGACAATCAGGATTTATCTACCTCATCCCTTAATCCCCCTCTCCTTTAGACCTTATCTCTTACTAAAAGGAAGGTTGCATCTTTGAAAGGCTATAGCTCTTCTTAATAAAACGCCTGCTTTTATTTAAGTGGAGTATAAATCTTTAGGGGGAACCTAAACTTTTAAGGGAAGCATGAATTTTTTAAGGGAAGTTTGAAGGGGCGCTAGCCCCTTCAAAAATATGATTCCCCTTCCCCTTATCAAGGGGAAGGGGATAAAGGGGATAGGGTTTCCAATTAAAAAATTAAAGGGAATAAAGTTTAAAACAAAATAGGATGGCGGAGAGGGTGGGATTCGAACCCACGGTAGCCAAAGGCTACACGCGCTCTCCAGGCGCGCCTGTTAGACCACTCCAGCACCTCTCCGCAATATAAGTGAGAATTTATTAGTTTATTATATTAATAGTGGCGGAGAGGGTGGGATTCGAACCCACGCTCCGCTAAAAGCGAAGACCGCTTTTCGAGAGCGGCACCATGAACCACTCGGACACCTCTCCTGGCTTCAGATTTTACCTCAAAACCTCCCTTGGAAGCAACTTTGCCGACATTTTTCTCAAGAACCTCGGCAACCTGGGCCTCAGTTAGAGCACTCTCCAAACCTTCATCAAACCGTCGTGCCGCTGCCTCCTGTAATCCGGGCAGGACATGTGAATAGATATCTAGGGTTGTGGCTACGGTGCTGTGGCCCAGGCGTTCCTGGACAATCTTTGGGTGAATCCCTGTTTCAGCAGGATTGTGGCGTGAGCATGCCGGAGGTCATGAAATCGGATACCCTTGAATCCCAGTGACCTTGCTAGTCTCTCAAAAGCCCTATATAAAGACCCATAACAAACCCGGAAAGGGGCTAAATTTCGATTTGATGGTGACCTGTACCTGATGTAGTTGGGATTGTAATTACTGGGATACCTTCTGTTGGAAATTCGCCATCTATATAATCGTCCAGAGAACCAGGACTGGCTAGCGCCCCTGATGTAACCTTAGCCGTATCCATACTGCTGCCACCGCCAAGCCCAATTAGGATATCCGACTTCTTATCACGTGCTACCCCAATTACTGCTTTGGCAGAAGTCAATGTCAGTTCAGGCACCACTTCAGCGTAAACATCTACGTGAAAACCCTCCTTCTCCAGAGATGCCTTCACCCTATCAACCAATCCTGCCTTCTTCACCCCCGGGTCAGTAATGATTAGGCAATTTCTACCCTTGGTTAACTCCTTAGCTTCAGCGCCAACCTGCTCAACAGCATTTATGCCAAAGATGTAGCGACTAATCCCTTTATATTCATCTATCGTAGTATTTACAGCCACTTTTAAACCTCCTTTCTAGGACAGTTTAATTTTAAGCTTTAATCTTGCTCCCTGTGTTCTTCCGGTTCCAGTCCTGCATAGAGCGTTAAAGATAAAATCCTAATTTCTTCTACCATTCGTATCCTCTCTTTTAGGAATTTAGTATAAGTCAATGTAGTTACCTCATTTCTCACCTCCTTCTAGGTCACCCCGCTTACTTTCTACAATCTTCGTAGTCTTGTTGAGTCCCTCTTGGTCAAAATATCGGGCGCTCTTCTTATCAATGAAGCTCAGTGGCGGCACGCTCATTAAGACCAGCCTGTTACGCCAGGCTATCCTAAGCACAACTGGTGCGACTGGTGACCAATCCAAGGAGAAACATAAACATATAGATGCCCCAGCACCAAACGGCCTGACACCTCGCGAGCGTGACGTGCTCCGGCTAGTGATAGAGGGACAGAGCAACAAGGAGATCGGACGTGCGCTCTCCATCAGCGAGGATACCGCCAAGAAACATGTGCAGACTATCTTGTCAAAGCTAGGCGTCTCGGATCGAACCCAGGCAGCAGTGAAAGCCGTGCGTACCGGTCTTGTCGAGCCCTTCTCGAACAAAGACCTACAGTAAGCTTATTCGGCTTCATAGTGACCTGCCCCCCGAAAATAGGACCACTTGAGATGCGAGATTCCTGTAGAATAACTACAGGAGGAAACAGTTGTGAAAACAAGAAGATATTCGGAGGCGCAGGTATTTCGGATTCTCCAGGAGGTTGACGCTGGAAGCCAGGTAGTTGATGTTGCCCGAGAGCATGGAGTCTCACCGGCGACCATTCACCGCTGGAAGGGTAAGTATAGCGGAATGACCCTATCTGAACTCAAACGGCTGAAGGCATTAGAAGAAGAAAACGCCAGGCTGAAGACGATAGTAGCCCAGCAGGTATTAGATATTGAATTGCTAAAGGAGATCAACTCAAAAAAATGGTAAGCCCTCTCGCTCGGCGGTCAGTAGTAAAGTATCTGACAAAGACGGGCAAGTGTTCAGAGCGGCGGGCGTGTGTAGTTGTGGGACTATCCAGATCCCTGGTGAGGTATATTGCCAGGCGGAGCAAAGATGAGGCAGCGCTAATCGTAGAGTTTGCTAGGCGATACTACGAAAATAAGCAAGCCGAAGAGGCTACACAACCAGGGGAAATGGCAGGGACTCTCTCATTGTAAGTGGTACTAAAAATGGGGGCACCTCAAGAGGGTAACACTACAAAATGAGGAGACTCTCAAGGTAGGGGTTCAATTTATTAGTAAGGAAGTTTAACATTCTGCCGAAATTTATAGCTGTGCAGAGGAATAACAAATCGAGGGGTAATTGAGGTAATCTTATTACCTTAAATGGCTGCCGAGCCTGGATTCGAACCAGGGCTAAGGGATTCAAAGTCCCCCGTGCTACCACTACACAACTCGGCATCTTTACTCGACGAATTATAGCATGTAGCATTGCCATAGGCAATGCTGTGTCCTGCTTACCGTTGCTTACCATTCTGCTTAGCACTTTTCCACTGGCTGGATGCTTACCGCGTTTAACCTGAGACAGGTAACTAGCAGAAACTCACAATTCCCTAGCTAACTGTCACTGCGTCCGAAAGGACTAGCACTAAATTCCTCCTTTTGGAGAATAGACGACTATGTAAGTAAGGACTAGATTAGAATCACAACATCTGAAATAGCGCTAAGACATAATATGATGCCGGTGTAGAGGAGCAGCGGAAAGGAAGGGGCATTAGAACCGCTTGCTAGCAGGGGGTAATTGATACCTTTTTTGCGCTTCAAATCCATTCGTCCATTATTTGTAACAAAGCAAAGTCAGCTGCTATTCTGGGGTCAGTATTGCCATATCTAGCCAGTAGGCAAATGCGGGATAGATAATGAAAAGGCCTCTACTCGATAACAAATCTACCTTGGTTGAACAACGAGTCCATTATTCTAACAGGTGGCTAGTGTTGTTGTTTTCTATCTTATGGCTCTCAGATGCTGGTCTAACACTATGGGCAACAAACAGGGGCTATGTCGAGGTATGGAATCAGTGGACTATGCTAATTGGTTATACTTGGGGCTTCGTCGTAGTAAAGCTCTTAACGCTGGCTGTAGTCATAGGGATAATCCGGTGGGCCGGTAATATTTTCCCATATGTCATCTTTATAGCCTTGATTGCATTTAACATTCTGATTGGAACTGTCACGGCTGCGAACATCATAACGATAGTAAAGTCGTGAGACTAGTTAATCTACTCTTGGCGGCAGTGGTGAGGGGACTATGTGAATAGGCTACCTGCGCGAATCCTTGGGAGTCGGGGATTAGCCAAAGTGCGCCTTTCTGTTAACCACTGCGTTCAGTCGTAATAGGCTGCACAGCATAATTAAAGTGAGGAGGCAAAGATGGAAAAGACAAGTAAGCCTACAGTTGCAGGAATTTTGGATATTATCTCTGGAGTTCTTGGCTTGATGGGGGCTATTAGTATGTTTATTGGTTTTGGTGTTGTTAGCGGTGCCCTCGGTATTCCAACGGGATATATTCCTGGGTTTGTACCAGAGCTTGTCTTGGGTCTAGCTATTCCGTTGGCTATCATCGCGATACTGGCTTTGGTGGGTGGGATATATGCCGTGCGAAGGAAGATGTGGGGCTTAGCACTCGCTGGCTCCATCGTTGCTATCTTTACATTCCTACCTTTGGGAATACCAGCTGTCATATTTGCAGCCCAATCTAGGAATGAGTTTGAGTAACCACAGATAGGCGACTATAGTTCTAGCATGTATGTAGGAATATGCTCACTTCAAGGAGGCATAAAAAAGACGATGAAAGTGAACGTCTCATATTGTTTTGTTATGACATTAATTGTGAGTCTACTCGTATTTACTGTTAGCTGTGTTACTGTCGTGACTCCTGAGTCTGGCACTTACGTATCTGGTTCAGGGAATCTTGAGACACGAGAAATGGATTACAGTGATTTCACCAGAATAAATGTGGGTGATGCGTTTCAGGTTGAAATTACCAGAGCAGATGATTATTTTGTCAGCATTACCCTAGATGATAATTTATTCGAATATCTTGATATTGAGAAGAGAGGGGATACCCTCTATATAGGCATGGCACCAAATTACAACTACCGTCATAGCACCAGACAAGCTATTATTACTATGCCCAACCTGGGTGGACTGGGACTTTCTGGGGCTTCAAAAGGAGCTATCAGTGGGTTCAGTTCAGTCGATTCCTTGCAGCTTGAAGCGTCAGGTGCAAGCTTCCTGAATATCAACGATGTAAAAGCTGGCAATACAAGATTCAACATCTCAGGTGCCAGTACAGTGTCTGGCAGCATTGAAATAGCTGATGGTGATTTTGACGTTTCAGGAGCCAGCACTGTTGAACTGGAAGGTACTGCGAAGGATGTTTCAATGGAGATATCAGGTGCTAGCAGTATAAAGCTGGAGGATTTCCGTGTTGTCAACGCAGATGTTGAACTCAGTGGGGCTAGCAACGCTACCATTAATGCCAGTGGCAGGTTAGATGCTGATGTGACTGGTGCTTCCAGACTCAACTATATTGGCAACCCTACGCTCGGTAGCATCACAACGTCTGGCGGTTCGACGATAAGTCAGAAATGAAATGGCTTAGCAGCAACGATTTGTCATATCCGCAGCTTTCAGGAAAGCGGTGCCTTGTAGAGCTTCAAACTATCCTCAAACCTCACTGACTTAGTATAGCGTTCCACCATCTGAATAGACTCCCATCTATTCCTTTTGGATTCTAAGTGGTATAATAATTTTAAAACCTAGCCAGTGGTTTTGAAAGGAGGCGTCCTATGCCAAAAGGCACAATCAGACGGTTGATGGACCGTGGTTATGGGTTTATCAAAACAGAGCAGGAAGAAGAGATCTTCTTCCATCGCAACGATATTGAAGGAGTGGAATTTGCTAACCTTAGCGAAGGGCAGGAAGTGGAATTTGAGAAAGGTCAAGGACGTGATGGTCGTCCGCAGGCAGTTAAGGTGAAGCTTGCTGAGCCTGAAGGCGAATAGTATCAAATCAAGCACCACCTTTCTCTCCAAAGCCGTAACTACATTCCACACTATTTACTTCTAGCTTACTATTGCAGAATAGAGTTCCAGTGAATCCTCAAAGGTAATACTTCTGGTGTATCTCAAGACAACTCGGCAATATATGTAATGCCGAAGGTCGGGCTCGAACCGACATGGAAGTTACCCTCCAACAGTTTTTGAGACTGTCGCGTCTGCCTATTCCGCCACTTCGGCTCATAATATCTATATGAGCTTTAGTATTTTCTCAGCCGCCAGTTGAGCAGCTATTCCGCATACCACCGGGCAGCCCGATGCCTTACTGTGACCACCAGCATCATAAAACGCCTGCAACCCCTCCTCTGTCCACAGCTTAAAGGACTTGCCATAGATTTTCTGTTGAATATCACTGCACAAGGTGCTCTCCAGCTCCCCCTCAAAGCCAAACTGCTTCTTCAACTCCTGTCTGAACCGGTCGCATATCTCCTGGCAGGGTTCCATTATTGCCTGATAGGCTTCAGTATCCTCCTTCCTCTCCCGACCCATCACCAGCCCCAGCGCCGAGAGGGCGCCGATAATAGCACCACAGGTCTCACCCCGGCGGGCAATTCCTCCACTGAGTGCAGTAACTACCTTGAACGACTCCCTATTCCCCATACCAAACTCATCTTGAATAGACCCTAAAACCGCCTGAGAGCAACCGGGGTAAATGGCAGCACGCTCAATTGCCTCCTGCCTTACCCGTTGTATACGTTCTTCATTGGGTGCCATCCTGTTACTCCTTGCTTCCATGTAAGTGCCGAGGCCCAGAATCGAACTGGGGACACGCGGATTTTCAGTCCGCTGCTCTACCGACTGAGCTACCTCGGCGCAGAGATTATTGTAACCATTAGTCATGTGAGTGTCAAGCAATCTTGCCCCATTTTTATATGGGGTTAGCTTGTCAGGCAGAGGGGTGATATACTGCCAATATTATGGAGCTGCCTGTTACTAATAAGGACTATCCCCAGCGGGGCATGGTTTTTGATCTTAACCCTAATGTCTTTTTCCTGGGCATAGTCAGCCTGCTTACCGATGTCTCAAGTGAGATGATTTTTACCCTTGTCCCCCTCTTTTTAGCTAATGTGCTGGGCGCAGCAACTACTATCATAGGTCTTATCGGGGGACTATCAGAGAGTGTTGATGCTGTCTTTAGGATATTCAGCGGCTGGTTTAGTGATAAGGTGGCTAAGCGTAAGCCTCTGGCGCTATTAGGCTACAGCATTTCTACTGTAGCTAAGCCCTTTATGTATCTGGCTTCTAGCTGGGGCGCAGTGCTAGGGGTTAGATTTGGCGACCGAATTGGCAAAGGCATCCGCACCTCACCACGGGATGCCCTGGTTGCCGATTCTGTCTCGGCTGGTGAGAGGGGTAAAGGCTTCGGACTGCACAGGGCTATGGATACCATTGGTGCCGTCCTCGGGCTGGCTATAGCAGCTATTATTGTATATCTGGTTCAGGGGGGAGGGCTGGAGCTTGGCCTGATGACCTACCAATGGCTGGTATTAGTCGGTGTTGTGCCCGCAGTGCTGGCAGTATTGGTGCTGTTAATCTTTGTCCACGAGCGGACAAGAAAGCCTTTACTGGAGGTAAGTGGCAATAAAGCTGGAATGGCTTCAACAGGTCATAGGGGGCTATTCAGGGGCTGGGATACCCGGTTTAAGCTTTTCTTAGCCATTATGGCTGTGTTTACTTTGGGTAATTCCAGCGACTTCTTTGTCATACTGCGGGCTCAAAATTTGGAGGCGCCTCTTATTCAGGTGACATTGATGCTTGTCCTGTTTAACGCTACCTATGCCGCTATTTCTCTGCCGGCGGGTATGCTGTCAGACAGGTTAGGTAGAAAGCGGGTTATCACCCTGGGCTGGTTTATTTATGCCCTGGTTTATCTGGGCTTTGCTGTGGCATCAAGTATATGGCAAATATGGCTGCTTTTTGCCTGCTATGGAATCTACTATGGGATAGTGGAGGGGGTAGCCCGGGCTTTTGTCGCTGATTTAGTTCCTGAGCAGAAAAGGGGCACTGCCTACGGACTGTATCATGGTGTGGTCGGTCTTAGCCTTCTGCCCGCTAGCCTCATCGCCGGCTGGCTCTGGGACGCTGTCAGCCCCGCCACCCCCTTCTTCTTCGGCGCCGGCCTTGCCTTTCTCGCTATGCTGGGGATGATGACCCTGATTAGGGAATAAGAAGCTCTTATTCCAGCACACTGTAGCAATAGACTAAGGACAATGCAGTAAGGCTGGCCAATCACCGAATTAGAGGTCTAGAGCGAACCGAGCAGCATCTTCGATGAGAGATAATGTAAGTGCACCTAACGCTCCCAGTTCTTTGGTAATTCTGCTTTTGGTAATTGTCCGTATTTGGGATAGCAGGACAACTGAATCTACCGAAAGTCCAGCTTCTGGGGCTGCCACAAAAACGTCGGTTCGATAAAGCTTTGGGACATTGGAGGCAGATGTGATAGGGGCAATCATGATGACAGGAGAAGTAGCGTTCATCGCATCATTCGACAAAACTACAACGGGACGAGTTCTACCTTGCTCAGAACCTCTGACGGGCTCTAAGTCTGCAACATAGACATGTCCTCGCAAGAACCTCATTTTGTTTCATCAATTAGCAATGTGGCTTCGCCGTCAGCAAACTCGAATTCCTTTGTTATATCCAGTTCGAGTTTTTGACGGTCTGTGTCCATAACGATAGGTTCAGCCGATATCGTCTCGATTTTAATATCCATGGGACGGGGGAACACCCTATCTAAAACCTGCTCCAATTCTTGTAGTGTAGATATGGTATTGGTGGCTCGTGATTTAAGCACTTGAACTTCACCGCCTATTTGGTACTCTTGACTTTGTTGTGCCATAGCTAAGCTCCTTCTGGTCGTCTAAAATCTACTGTACGTTCTGGTGGTGGCTGAGCTAGTCTTCTCGCAACCATCCAAATCACGGCAAGAACACCATTTCTTACTTGCGATACTCTTTGTAAGAAGCGGTCTTTCGTTAGACCGTCGTAATAAATACGTTGACTTATTCGAATCTCTTGTGGTGTATCTGTAATTCCACTAAATTCAACTCCCATATTTAGCAGGCGGAAACGCATGTCCCAAAGAAAGTCATTGCGTTCCTCTGTTGATAACTGAGCGATTTGCTGTTGATGCGTTTGGTTAATAGTAACAGACCCTTGGGCAATGATTTGGTCTGCGCTTCCTCTACGTTGCCCAACACCGATTCGCACTCTAGCTTCGCTTTCGCCGCTAATAAACCATTCTGCGTCCGGAACGCCTTCTGGACGTATGCGCCATCCCTCTTCCATAAGCCACGTTTGAATTTGAGCGCGAATTTCGTTAGCGCTTGGATTTATTGTAGGATTGTTCTGTCTCATCATAGACTTCTTTAGTATCTCAGATCCACTACATGTATTATTTTATCATATTTTTCGGCAGTATCAAACTACTATCGCTGAATAAAGCTTAAGACTATCGTCAAACCTCACCGAACTCTTATTCTAGCACTACATTATCTATCAGTCTAGTGCTGTCTATTCAAAACACCAAGGGGCAAAGGATTACTTTGCCCCTTAAATCGGGTCTAAGGCTTACCCGAAGCCGTAGAACACACCCAACCTCTTACTCCACCACTATATTATCAATCAGCCTCACCTTGCCGATTCTTACTGCCATTGATACCAGAGCCGGGGAATTAACTGTATCCAGTTCGTCCAAAGTCTCAGTATCAGCTACGCTGACATAGTCAATATTTGCCAGCGGCTGCTTTCTAATCAGGGCTGTCATCTCCTGGCGTATGCGTTCCGCAGTTCTTTCGCCGCCGGCATATAGCTCTTCAGCTAGACAGAGCGCCTGATAGAGAACCACTGCTGCCCGGCGTTCCTCAGGTTTCAGATAGGTGTTGCGACTGCTCATTGCCAGACCATCAGGCTCACGCACTGTGGGTAGCGTAATTATTTCCAGATTCATATTCAGCTCAGCCACCATCTTTCTAATAACTATTGCCTGCTGGGCATCTTTCTGCCCGAAGTAGGCTTTAGTCGGCTGTATAATATTAAATAGCTTGGCGACAACGGTAGTCACCCCCCTGAAGTGACCCGGGCGGGAGACACCTTCCAGCCGTTCACTAACTTCCCCAATCTCTACCCAGCTATTGAACTGCGGAGGATACATCTCGGCTACCGAGGGCATAAAGACAATATCAGTCCTCTCTTTGTCTAGCCTAGCTAAGTCACGCTGGGGGTCACGGGGGTAACTGGTGAAGTCTTCCTGCGGACCAAATTGGGTTGGATTAACAAATATGCTGACTACCACCGAGGGGTTCTCAGCCCTGGCTTGCCTGACCAGAGACAGGTGACCCTCATGGAAGTAGCCCATGGTGGGAACAAAACCAATCGGCTCGGCAAGCTGCTGCCTCAGCCGTTTCATCTCATCTATTTTTTCAATAACTTTCATAGACAAGCTTTATCAGCCTCACCCTCTTAATCCCACTATCCTTCAAAGTAGATAGGGAAATTATTTGTTTGAAAAGGCTTCGTCCCTTTCAGGCACCCCTGATGAATGACCTGTATGGTAAAGGTTGACAGTTTTCCAAATCTTGCTCAACACTACTCTTTAAGAAGGAAGTGCCCTAAACGGCTTCGGTCGATATTTCCGCCACTCAGTAAACAAACGGTCTCGGCGCCTCTGGGAATATTAGCTTTTTGGAAAAGGAGAGCGGCAAACCCTGCTGCTCCCGACACTTCTGTTAGGAGTTTACACCGTTCCAAAATCAAACATAGAGCTTCTATCATTTCGTCATCCGAAACTAGAACGACCTCGTCAACATACTTTTGAGCCAGAGCCAGGTTGAGTTCTCCAGTAAATGGGGACCTCAAGCCCTCCGCAATTGTGTCCAATTTGTCTAAATGAACTACCCTTCCCTGTTGCAGGCTTTGCCGTAAAGCTGAGGCACCAATGGGCTCCACCCCCACAATCTTAACCGCTGGTTTCTTTGACTTGATAGCCGTGGCAATTCCTGAAATTAAGCCGCCACCGCCGACGGGGATGAACACAGCATCAACCTCCGGCAGGTCGTCCAGGATTTCTAGCCCTATCGTCCCTTGACCAGCCACGACATAGGGGTCATCAAAGGGGTGAACCATAACTAAGTTGCGTTCCTTTTGAATCTCTAGGCAGGTTGTAAACATATCACCCTCAGTAAGAATTACTTCCGCGCCATAGCCCCTCGTGGCATCAACCTTGCTCGTAGGAGTTGTGTGAGGCATGACCACCGTAGCTGGGATACCAAATAACGAGGCTGCATAGGCAAAACCCTGAGCGTGATTCCCGGATGATAGAGCGATAGCTCCCCTTCTTCTTTCCTCCTCTGTTAAATGATACAGTTTATTTATCGCTCCTCTAGGCTTGAATGAGCCTGTCTTCTGAAAGACCTCTGCTTTGAAATGAAGACGGGTGTTAGTTCGCTTTCCTAGGCTCGTAGAGGGTATCAAAGGCGTCCTGTGGACTCGACCCGCTATAATCTGCTGGGCGCTGATGATGTCTCCTAGTCCAAGCATGTAATTCCTCCTGTCTTAGTTTAGTTTACTAATTCTAAACAGTTAAGACAAGCCTCTTTTGATAGACCACCTATGCCACCTATTACGGTGACAGAGATTATTTAGTTAGCTCAGCTAATATGTCTTTACCCGTAGGGAAGCTGCCCGACTTTACCCCATTAAAATTTTCAGTGATAGCATTTTTGTCATCAACTTGAACTAATTTAGCGGTGAAATTGCGAGCTTCCTCATCATCAATATGACAGTAAGACAGGATGATAATAATATCTCCATTAGCCACTAGCCTGGCAGCAGCCCCATTGATGCAGATTTCACCGCTCTCTCCCTCAATGGCATAAGTATCAAAACGGGCGCCATTGTTTATGTTTAGCACCTGCACCTGCTCGTAGGGGAGAATATCAGCCGCTTCCATTAGCTTCCTGTCAATGGTAATACTACCTTCATAATCAAGGTCAACCTGGGTAACCCGGGCTCGGTGGATTTTGCTTTTAAGCATTATTCTCACTGGACTTCCCCCTAATTATTTCTTGTTTAGTCAGGTTACTTTAGTAGAGCTTGCACCTCTCAGTCTCAATACACCCTGATTTGACTAGTTTCAGTTCTTCACCTGACCAATGAGTAATACAAAAAAATGCCTTCTCCCCACAGCCGAAGAAGGCATTCAAAATACAGTTACAATCTCTGCCGTCTCGGTCGTATCTGATCCAAGCGACTACCAGTTATTAATACCTGTTTTTAGCCGCTCACCGCCAGTTTGGTCGGTGGCTAATAATCCACTCAATTTAAATTATATAAAGTTAACGCTGGTGTGTCAATAGTTTCTAGGCTGAAATTATTTATTAACCTGTCGGCTCGCTTCTTAGTTCCTGAAAAAGCTCAGAACATAGGCTATCGGGCAGGGGGGGCGAAGGCTTTTGGGAAAGGTTGGTATGCAGCGGAGTGATGGAGATGTTGCCTTGCTCTATTGCCCATATATCACTTTTTTCACTCGTGCTCTTATTTGCCTTTTGCCGCACTAGCCAGTAGTATGCCTTTTTGCCATCGTGTCCTTCTTCAACTGTATCGGTATGACTTCTGCTGGCTAATCGGGTAATCTTCACCCCTTTAATTTTAGCCAGAGGCAAGTTAGGCAGGTTTACATTAAGCAGAATATTTGTCGGCAGGGCATTGTCGTCAATCTTTTTGGCTAACAATGTGGCTAATTTGGCAGCATTATCCAGGTAGAGGCTGTCTACCGCAGATGTGGAGATGGCAATGGCTGGGAAACCACGCAGGTAACCTTGCAGGGCAGCGCCTACTGTTCCCGAGATAAGTACATCATCACCCAGATTTACCCCTTGGTTTATCCCTGAGATGACCATATCTATCTTGTTTCCAACCAGTTTACCTAAAGCCAGGAGAACACTATCCGCCGGAGTGCCCTCTACTGCATAGGTCTCTACCCCGGCCACCATAGGTCTCACTCTTTGCACCCTTAGTGGCTGGCGGAGGGTAACCGCAGTGCCTATGGCGCTCTGCTCTCTATCTGGAGCTACAACTACCACCTGGGCAATACTCTTTAGCTCCTTGGCCAGTGTCCATAACCCCGGGGCAAACATTCCATCATCATTGGTTATCAGTATTTTCATAGAGAATGCCTTTGTTTTGCCCATAGTTTATCACGGTGGCAATAATGACGGCAAATAACCGGAGGTTTGCTAATGGGGATTGTTTATTAATCTTCACCTCCCCTTCCCCTGATAAAGGGTTTTAATGAGTATCAGTTTGTGGTAGAATTGGGCTCAGTATGAAGACTTTCATTGAGGAAGTTGCGGCTACGCCCGGTGGTGCCAATGTTAATACCTGCATCCAGTGTGGTATGTGCACCGGTTCCTGCCCTGTAGCCGGTGAGATGGAGTATCCACCACGAAAGATTATCGCTATGATACGGGCTGGAATGCAGGACGAGGTTTTATCAAGCAGCTCTATGTGGCACTGCCTCTCCTGCTATATGTGCACTGTGCGTTGCCCGCGGAATATCAAGCCCACTGAGCTAGCTCATACCTTGGAAAGCATGGCTACCGAGCATGGCTTCAGGATTAAGGGAACTCGCACCCCGGCTTTTTATCGCAGCTTTGTTAACTCTATTAAGGACTATGGGCGAGTCCATGAGTTTGGTATGATGCTTAGGTATTACTTGTCAGTTTGGCCCTACTTATTAGCTAACCCCCTGGCTGCCCTCAAAATGCTGCCTTTGAGCTTAAAGCTATTTTTACACCGACGCATGCCATTACTGCCTGAGAAAGTTAAGGGTAAACAGGATTTGTCCCGAATTATACAAAGATTCAAAGAGGTTAGGAGTAGCCAGTGAGGTGCTATTCGTATTTCCCCGGGTGCTCGGCTGGGTCCACGGCAAAAGGTCTTGGTATTTCGGTTCAGGCTATTGCCAGGCCACTGGATATAGAGTTGATTGAGCTGGAGGACTGGACCTGCTGTGGCTCAACGCCGTATGGTTCATTAGATGAAACTGAATCTATCATTGTGGCGGCTCGTAATCTGGCTCTGGCTGAGAAAACTGGGCTAGACCTGGTAACACCATGCAGTGCTTGCTATATAACCCTCCATAGGGCGAATTTATATTTGAAAGAACACCCCCAGCTAATGAGGCAGGTAAATGAGGCTTTAGCCGTTGCCAATTTGGAGTATCACGGTAACGTCCGAGTAAGAGACCTGATGGAAGTCTTGTTCAATGATGTTACCCCTGAGGTTATTGCCTCTAAGGTTCAGTGGGGGCTTGATGGGCTTAGGGTAGCCCCCTATTATGGCTGCCAGTTGGTTCGCCCTGATTACGGCTTTGATGACCCGGAGAACCCTCAGTCCCTCGACCGCATAGTGGCAAGCCTGGGTGCTGAGGTCGTTCCTTATCCATTAAAGGCTCGCTGCTGTGGCGGCTCTTTAATTATCTCTGAAGAGGATGTCGCCCTGGGCTTACTCCGTAAGTTATTGGACAATGCGGTGACTAACGGCGCTCAGTGTATGGCTACCCCTTGCCCGTTATGCCAGACAAACCTTGATGCCTATCAGAGCAAGGTTAATAGTAAGTTCAAGACTAATTATAACCTGCCCATTTTGTTCATTACTCAATTGATTGGTCTTACCCTGAGGATTGACCCTATATCACTGGGCTTAAATACAAATATAGTTTCACCTGATGAGGTGCTTAAACATATATATAAGGTAAAGAAACCTGTATCTTTAGTTTTGTACCAAAATATTATTTTACCCGATAAGGTATTAAAGTATATCGATAAGCTAAGAAGGGGCTAAAAGTGGAACCCAGGATTGGCGTTTATATCTGCCATTGTGGCAGTAATATTGCTGGCATAGTTGATGTAGAGGAAGTTGTCCGTTTTGCCCAGGGTCTGGATTCGGTAGTGGTGGCTCGCGACTATAAATTTATGTGCTCACAGCCGGGTCAGGAGCTTATTAAAAATGATATTAAAGAATTAGGTCTTAACCGTGTGGTTGTTGCCTCCTGCTCACCAACGATGCATGAGCCTACCTTCCGCCGCGCCTGTCATGAGGCGGGGATAAATCCATATTTATTTGAGATGGCAAATATCCGTGAGCACTGCTCTTGGGTAACTGAGGACAAGCGGCTGGCTACCGAGAAAGCCAAGGCGCTGGTAAGTGCTGCGGTGAGACGCGTTTATTACCACCAGCCTCTGGAGGTGAGGGAAGTCCCGATTAATCCTAATACTCTGGTGGTGGGTGGTGGGATTGCTGGCATTCAGGCAGCGCTGGAGATTGCTGATTCGGAACACAAGGTCTATCTCGTGGAGAGGAGCCCAAGTATTGGCGGGCATATGGCTCAGTTGGATAAAACATTCCCAACTCTGGATTGCTCAGCCTGTATTCTTACTCCAAAGATGACCCAGGTGGGCTCTCATCCCTATATTGAGCTTATGACCTATAGCGAGGTGGAAGAAGTTTCTGGCTATATCGGTAATTTCAAGGTCAGGATTAGGAAAAAGCCACGGTATGTTGATGAGGATAAGTGCACTAGCTGTGGCTTGTGCCAGATAAAGTGCCCGTTCAAGGTAGATAGTGAGTTTGAGGCTGGTATAGGTAAGAGGAAGGCTATTTATACACCCTTCCCTCAAGCGGTGCCTAATGTACCGGTTATTGATACCGAGCACTGTGCCTACTTCCTGAAGGGCACCTGCCGTGCCTGCGAGAAGTTCTGCGAGCCGAAGGCTATTAATTTTGAGCAGAAAGAGGAGATTGTTGAGCTGGAGGTTGGCTCTATAATCCTAACCACTGGTTTTAATGTCTTTAACCCTACCCCCATTTATCAATATGGCTATAAGCGTCTGGATAATGTTATTACCAGCCTTGAGTTTGAGCGGATGGTTAATTCCTCGGGACCGACAGATGGTAATATCGTGCTTAAGGATGGTTCCCCTCCTGAGAGCATAGCCATTATCCATTGCGTGGGCAGTAGAGACGAGAAGTATCATGAGTATTGCTCTCGGGTTTGCTGTATGTATTCTATGAAGTTTGCCCATCTGATAAAGGAGCATACTGATGCCAAGGTCTACGAATTCTATATTGATATCAGAAGTTTTGGTAAGGGCTTTGAGGAATTTTACAACCGGGTTCTTAATGAGGGCACAATCTTCATCCGAGGTCGCCCGGCTGAGGTAACCAATATAGCTGAAAAACCTGAGGAGGAGGGTAAGCTTATTGTTCAGTTTGAGGATACCTTGATTGGCTTGCAGCGCCGCCTGCCGGTGGATATGGTTATTCTGAGTGTTGCTCTGGAAGCGCAACCGGATGCCGAGGCTGTTGCCCGACTGTTTAATATCAGCCGAAGTGCCGACGGCTTTTTCTTGGAGAAGCACCCCAAGCTGGACCCGGTAGCTACTACCACTGATGGCGTCTTTGTCGCTGGTTGTGCCCAGGGTCCCAAGGATATTCCAGATACCGTAGCTCAAGCTTCAGCCGCCGCTGCCCGGGTTCTGGCTATGATTAGTAAGGGCAAGGTGGAGATTGAGGCGGCTACTGCTGTTATTGATGAGAAAATCTGCTCTGGCTGCCAGGTTTGTAAGCTTGTTTGCCCCTATAGTGCTATTTCCTTTGATGAAACCAAAGTGGTATGCCGGGTTAACGACGCTCTGTGTAAGGGCTGCGGTGCCTGCGTTGGCGGTTGCCCCAGTGATGCCATATCTCTTAATCACTTTACTAACGAGCAAATTCTGGCTCAAATGGAGGGTATGCTGGTATAGGGTTTCCCTTTAATGCTCGCTAGAGATAAAATTCCTAATCTAAGTGATTGTTTCATGCATTTATTACTTAATCAACCCACCCCATCGCACTTTTCTTGATAAACACTTCTATTTGAGGTCATTTGGCAACCTATCCCCCTGACCCCCTTCCCCCCTTTGAAGTAATAGATACTAGAAGAGAGTTGAAGAGAGGCGAAGCCTCTCTTATATAACCAATTCCCCCTCATGCAAAGAATACATCTCCCTATTATGGAGAGGGGGATAAAGGGGGTGAGGTTGATACACAATCTCTAATACTCATTGGAGATGAAGCCCTTAATCTGGGCGTAGCTGAAAACCGGTCCATTACGGCAGACATAGAGATTGCCAATATTACATCGCCCGCACTTGCCTATACCGCACTTCATCCTCTTTTCCAGAGTAGTTATCATTTGCTCCGGGGTAAAGCCCAGTTTTTCCAGCACGGGGAAGGTGAATCGTATCATAATCGGCGGACCGCAGACAATGGCTACCGCATTTTGGGCTGAGGGAGCCGCCTGCTCCAGCACCTGCGGGACAAACCCCACTTTTCCCGTCCAGTTCTCATCGCCTTTGTCAACGGTAGTTACCATATTTACTGTCTTATCCTTATTCCAGGCATCAATGTCATACTTGAAGCACAGGTCAGACGGACTGCGAGCCCCGTAGATAATATCTATATTTTCGTATTTATCTCTATTATCTATAACATTCCAGATTAGAGACCGCAGTGGGGCTAAGCCAATGCCACCGCCAACAAAAACAAGGTTCTTACCCTGCAACAGGTCAAGAGGAAACCCATTTCCATAGGGACCTCTAAAACCTACCTCAGCGCCAACACCAAGCCGGTGCAGGGCATTGGTTACCTTGCCTACCCGCTGTAAGGCAAACTCTAGGTGGTCTCGTCTGGTTGGACTGGAGGAAATGCAGAACGGGGCTTCACCTACGCCAAGGACAGAGTATTCGCCGAATTGCCCTGACTCAAAGCTAAACTCCTCCCTTAGCTTCTCGTCCTTGAAATTAAAATGGAAGGTTCTTACCCCTGGGGTTTCATCAATTATCTTCTCTATTATAGCTATGTGTGGCAGATAAACATTGTCCTGAGCCAGGAATTTTCTCCTGTGGCTAATATCGGTAACTGTCATTATCACCTCTCCAGCTTAAGCTATACCTTGGCTGGCAGATTATTCAGCGCCTGGGTAATATCCCAGTTCACCGGACATAAGCGAATGCATCTTCCACAGCCGGTGCAGGCTGTTACGTCAAAGCTCATGGGATAGAACTCATATTTATGGTACACCCGTTGCCTCACCCGCCGCCACTTCTCCACCCTGGGGTTTTCCACTGGCATCTTGGTATAAACGGGGAAAGCACAGCTATCCCAACTCCTGAATCTTGCCCCTTGCTGCTTAACCAGCTCATCATTAATATCAAAACAATAGCAGGTGGGGCACAGGAAGGTGCAGATGCCACAACTTAGGCACTTGGCGGCTATTTTCTCCCAGTAGTCCTTATTCTCAAGGTTGGCTAATAGCCTCTGTTTAATGTTATCGGTATCTAGCTGTCTGGTCACCTTCTGGTAGGCTGCCTCTTTACTTGCCTTGGCTCTGGTTTCATCGGCTTCATTTGCCTCAGCTAGGCCCCTGCTCCGACTAATTAGCTTTTTACCTGCCTCGGTAATGGCTTCAATTAAGAACTCATCACCAATATCGATGAGCATCAGGTCAACATCGGTTGACTCTGCCGGGCTAATCCCCAGGGAGGTGCAAAAACAGCTATCGCAGGGGTTAGTGCACCCCATACCGACCAATACCGCATTCTTCCTCTTGGATAGATAGTAGGGGTCTTGGTATGAGTCGCTAAAGGTCATATCTAATATGGCTAGGGCTTTGGCATCACAGGGGCGAATGCCAAAAATCAACTGCTTATGTTCATCCTGAGGTGGCAGTTCTATATGGTAGCCCTCCTTGTCTCTTTGGAAGCTGAACATCTCTTCCATGGCGGGGAGGAAGTTAGCCTTTGGGGGGATAACTGTATTTCGGTACCAGTCTAAAAAGCTGGTGTCTTTCCCGTCCCACTTAGCCATTGTGGCTACACCAGTTTCTCGTGACGGGACGAATACAGCAAACTCCTGACTCCACTCATTGAGGAGTTTACCTGTATCCCTTTTACTTATTTTCTTATTACTGCTCGCCATTTATCTTTCTACCTGATGAAATCTTCAGCCTCTTCAACTGCGTAGGCAGTTAGTAGTGGTGCTGCCTCCTTATCCATTCCTGCCTTAAACTGGAAGATGTCATCCACTATGTCATACATTTCTTTAGCCAGGCTTCTTAGCTGGATATTCACCGGGCAAGCACGCTCACATTCGCCGCAGTCAGTACACCTCCCGGCTACATGGATATTCCTGATTACTTGAAACATAAGATTATCTTGCCACTGGGGCACTGGAGATATCCACTGTGGCTCAGATTCCTCTACAAAGCACCGTTTACAAAAACAGGCAGGGCAGACATTTCGGCACGCATAGCACCTGATGCAGCGGCTAAACTCCTTCTCCCAGAAACCCCACCTCTCTTCTTGACTCGCTCCTTTCAGCCCTTCTACCTTTTTCCTGCTGGATGTCTTATCGGTAACTAGGGGGCTAGATTCACCAAGGAGGATATCATATTCGCTTGGGGTAGGCATATCACAACCAAGGCAGTTATCAAAAAGGACTTCGGTAATGGGGAACTCCCGTTTCTTTCCGTCAACCACTATCACCACCCTGTCCCCCTCCCTGGTAATGTCATCCACTTCATCTCTATCCTTGCCTGCTAACTGCTCTATCTTGCTCAGGTCTATCAACCCGGGGCAGGGGATACCTATAATTACTATATCCTCTCGGGCTATCTGCTTGTCCTGTATCAGGCTGACAATGGAGCGGCTGTCGCACCCTTTGGCTACAATACCCACCCGTCCATCAAGCTCGGTCAGGTAGGCACTGAGATTGTTTACTATAAATGAGTTAATTACCAAGCGGTCAATATCATCTTTGTCTTTGGTTATTAACGGGGTAGTGGTAAATTTTAGACTTCCTGGCTCAAAGCCAATAATGTAATCAACCTTGCCTTGTTCTAGTAGTGCTTTAGCCCCGTCCCGTAGCTTTTGCTCCATATCCCTTCCCTTCTGGGGTAAATAATTGGTTAGGTCCGATTTCTTTTAATTCCTTGGTCACCTCGGCGACAACCTCGGCAAACTTTCCCCCTTCCGAAGCTGAAACCCAGCTCGCCTGGATTCGCCGTGGGTCAATGCCCATATATTCAAGGAACTTCTTGGTTATCGCTACTCGCCGTCGGGCACGGTAGTTCCCCGTTTGATAATGACAATCACCCGGGTGACAGCCTGAAACCAGCACACCATCAAAACCCAGGCGTAGCGCCTTTAGGATAAACAGCGGGTCCACCCTTCCCGAACATGGAACCTTTAGTATCTTTATGTTAGCTGGATATTTCTTACGGCTGGTCCCGGCTAAGTCGGCACCAGCATAACTGCACCATCGGCACAGAAAACCCAGCAGTTTTGGTTCCCATTCTGACTCTTGCTTCACCATCACCTCCCAGGTTTGATGCATTGTGATACCAAAGTAATGTTTTAAACAGAGCGTGCTAACTTTAGCACAAAGCGTGGAGTAATGGCAATACTATTGCTCGCTTATTCTGGGAAGTTTGAAAATTTAAGTTGACTTTCATCTCCCACTTTGATATATTGGATAAAATTAAATAAAGATTATAGGGGTGCCTGAGCGTAAGCAAGGGCTTAAATGGAAGGCAAGCTCGGTGCGAATCCGACACAGTCCCGCCTCCTGTGACTGAGGGCTATAGCCCCTCAGAAGTCAGAACGCCAGCCCTACTCTTTATTACCTCCGCGGAGATGGAGGGGAGGAAGCTATAGATTAGACAAATCCCCTCGTTTGCAGAACAAGGGGATTTTTTATATTTGCTTAAATTATTAACTGGGGTTTAAACAATATGCTTATTAAACTGGAACGCAGCAATAAGCTGGTTTTGGTTTTGCTCCTGTTAGGTGGGGGCTTGGCTGCCTCATTATTTTTGGCTGGTGCCTTTGGCACGGTGGCTATTCCTTTACCAGATGTATTTAAAATGGTACTTAATAAGGTAGCCATTTTTGATTTTCCAACTACCTGGAAGACTGTGGATGAAACAATCATCTTTCAGATTAGGCTACCTCGGGTAATAGGTGGTGCCCTGGTTGGAGCCGCTCTGGCTGCAGCCGGCGTGCTCTTTCAGGGTCTACTGCGTAATCCTATGGCTGACCCTTACATCATCGGCACATCAGCCGGGGCTGCTCTAGGAGCTACCATAGCTATGATGCTACCAATAAATCTGGCTTTCCTCGGTTTTGGTCTGGTGCCAGTGGCAGCCTTCTGTGGCGCCTTGGCTACAGTGATTCTGGTCTATAATTTGGCGCGGGTAGGTGGCAAGACACCCATCATAAGTATGCTCCTGGCTGGATTTGTGGTAAGTTCTCTGCTTGCCGCAATTATGGCATTTATGATGTCAATAAGTGATAGGCTGAGCTTAAATCTCCACCTAGTCTATTCCTTTCTTATGGGTCATATCTCGGTAACTGGCTGGGGGCAGCTCGCTGTTATTACCCCTCTGGTCATCGGGGGTATCGTCGGCGCCCGATTCTTTGCTTTCCATTTGAATGCCTTTGCCTTGGGCGAGGAAAGCGCTGCCTATTTAGGTATTGATGTTGAGAAGGATAAAATACTCATCCTGGCTTTAGGTTCTCTGCTCACCGCAGCTGCCGTTTCTATTAGCGGGCTGGTTGGTTTTGTTGGACTGGTAGTGCCTCATGCTGTCCGTCTCAGCTTGGGTCCAGACCATCGCCTGCTGTTACCCGCTTCAGCATTAGCCGGTGCTGTCTTTGTAGTTACTGCCGACCTTTTAGCCCGCATTCTCTTGGCTCCGGTAGAAATTCCAGTGGGCATCATTACTGCCGTTATTGGAGCCCCCTTCTTTCTCTACTTGTTAAGACATACTAGAAAGGAATATGCTTTCTGATGATTGGCTTGCAAATCTACCAGGTTTACTTTTCCTATCTTAATGGGTTGGTTTTACATAATATTAACCTTTCCATTAATGCTGGTGAGATGGTGGCTTTACTTGGCCCTAATGGCTCAGGCAAGACCACTCTTGTTAAGCTAGCCTGTGGTGTTCTGAAGCCTGGTCAGGGGGAAATTAGGCTGGATGGCTCTAGCTTAAGCCGGCTGAGCCGTAGGTCTATAGCCTCCACTATCGCTGTTGTTCCCCAGCAATTTCACATCGCCTTTGCCTTTACCGTTACCGAGGTAGCAATGCTGGGGCGAATCCCCTTCCTTAAAGCCTTTGCTGAGGAAGGTAAGCTTGATAAGGAAATCGTGTCTGATGCTCTGGAATTAGTCGGCATCAGTGAACTGAAACAGCGCCGCTTTGACGAGCTGAGTGGGGGGGAGCGGCAGAAGGTTATCTTGGCTATGGCGCTAGCTCAGCAACCTAAGCTGTTGCTCCTTGATGAACCAACAGTTCATCTGGATATTGCTCATCAGGTAGAAATCTTGGAGCTGGTGAGAAGTCTTAACCGGGAGCGGGGGATTACTGTTATTGCTGCTATGCATGACCTTAACCTGGCAGCACTTTACTTTGACCGTTTGGTCCTGCTTAAACAGGGTAGGGTTTCGGCTGATGGAGTTCCCAGTCAGGTTTTAACTGAGGCTAGAATAAGAGATGTCTTCTCGGCGTCGGTCAGAGTCAACCTAGACCCGGCAACTGGTGCTCCTCATATAGCTATTACCCCCAGGGGGAGTGCTATCAAGCGGCAGAGTTGACACTGTTCCCTTGCCTTCAATGCTAACCATCAAAAATAAATATCTCATCTACGGTAGCTTTCAACACCTTAGCCACATTGTGAGCCAGCTTTAGAGAAGGATTATACTTCCCCTGCTCCAGAAAGATGATAGTTTCTCGCCTGACCCCCACCATCTCAGCCAGTTTTTCCTGTGTCAGATTATATTTAGCTCGGTATTCCTTTATCCTTGTTTTCATTCTTCCTGCAGGAGAAATTATCCCCAATGTCCTTTATAGAGGTCATCTAGCAATCTCTTCCCCCTCATGCAAAGAATACATCTCCTATTATGGAGAGGGGGATTAAATTGGGGTAAATTAAGGGGGTGAGGTTAATAAATAATCTCCTTTACAAAGCCTTGCTGAGTAGTCCTTTAATAAATAAAATCAAACTGCCAATAATCCCTACCGCAAACGCTGAAGGAGCTATGAAGACTGCGATGACGAAAAACACCGGCTCTTCTATTCCAAATAGACCACTCAGTGCGTTGTGTAGGAAGACACTGATAACAAGGGTTCCTAACGCTATTCCGGCTATCAGCAGGAATGTCTTCAGCATCTTTGACCGCTTTTCATCCAGCTTGGGTTCTATTCGGTCATAGAAGACATAGGATAATAGATACACTGCTCCCCCCGATATCAATAGACCGCCCAGAACATGGACTATGTCGGGCTCCCTGATAAGAATTGTGCTAAAGGGTAGCATTAGGAATGCCAGAGCTATGATAAGAAAGATAAACCCGTTTCGTATTGATTTGGTGGTGTTTTCTCTCACCCTCTCATCAATTGGTGGCAGTTTTCTCCTTCTTACCACAGCCCACAATTCACGATGACCTATGAGCAGTACCCCAGCTATGAGGGCAAGCACCACATAGTACGCCTTTAGCCAGATAAGTATAATGGTCACTATCAGAGCAATAATAGAAACGACTAGCAATACCCTCTTCGTTTTCATCAAATTACCTCTATAGTTATATATTTCTAACGTTATCTATTTCTAACATACACCATATTTATGGTTTTGTCAATACCCCGAGGGATTTTTTATAAACTCTAAAAAATTATTTCTCGGCTAATGCTCTCGTTCGGATGGATGAGTGACAGTTCAAAGTATAAGAGTATCCTCCACTTTAGGTTGGGGACAAGCCTTGGTTGCTCGTTTCATTATAAGGAGTCCCTTCCTATTGTCATTGCGAGGCACAAAGTGCCGAAGCAATCTCCAGGAATACCCGGGGATTGCCACGCCTTTGGCTCGCAATGACAGGGAAAGGGGACAATGTGTCACTAATCATATGAACGAGCACAGGTAATGGACAGGACTAAAGTTAAAGGCTATAATCTTTGGTAGTTATGAGTGCTCAGCCTAAACTCCATATTCTTTTTAGCCACGATGAGATAGAAGCCACCGTTGCCAAGTTGGCGGCTGAAATCAAGAATGATTATCAAGCCAGGGACCCTCTTTTAATCGGTGTCCTTAAGGGTTCCTTTATGTTTATGGCTGACCTGGTTCGCTTCCTTGATTTCCCGCTGGAGGTAGAGTTTGTCCGACTATCCAGCTACGGTCGGGGTAGGCAAAGCTCGGGGAAGGTCAGGGTGGTAAAAGGACTCACCTCTTCAATTAAGGGCAGAGATGTATTAATCATTGAGGACATAGTGGATACCGGGCTCACTACTTCTTTCCTCTTGGATTACCTGCGGCAGAAGAAGCCTGCCTCGCTGAAGCTCTGTGCCTTGACTGACAAGCCTTCCCGGCGGCAGACCCCGGTTATCATTGACTACCTGGGTTTTACTGTTCCCGATAAATTTTTGGTTGGCTTTGGCTTGGATTGGGATGAGAAATTCCGTAATCTTCCTGATATATGTTACTTAGAGGTCGAGGAATAGTGTTAACCAGGCTGGCTTGCCTGACCTCAGGTAATCATTAAGGTAGTTTGAAGGGGCATAGTCCCTTTAACGAGTAGGGAAATATAAAAGGGAGTTCAACAGGGGCGCAGCCCATCCAAAGATGAGGGAAACAGAAAGGGAACTCAAGAGGGGCGAAGCCACTCTTAAAAGAAAATCTTCCCCTTCCCCTTATCAAGGGGAAGGGGATAAAGGGGATAGGGTTACCTAATAATATAATAATAATTAAAAAGTAAGCTTAAAGGAGTGAGGTTGATAAATAATCTATTAATCGCAGTAGCCAAAGGCGAACTCCCCGCTGACCTCATTTTGGCTAACGCTAGGGTAGTAAATGTCTTTACCGGCGAGATAGAGCTAGGCAATGTGGCTATTTATGGGGATAGGATTGCCGGGGTAGGGGATTATCACCAGTCCAGGCAGGTGCTGGATTTAGCCGGTAGATACCTGGCTCCCGGTCTTATCAACAGTCACACTCACTTAGAAAGCTCTATGCTTGATATTGGTCAATATGCTAGGGCAGTAGTCCCACGAGGTACTTCGGCGGTGGTTACTGACCTCCACGAGATAGCTAATGTCTGTGGACTGGATGGTATAAGGTATGTAATGAACTGTACCCGCCGCTTGCCTCTGGAGCTTTTCTTAATGGCTCCTTCCTGTGTCCCAGCTACTTCGCTGGAGACCTCGGGGGCTAGCCTTGAGCCTGAGGCTCTTCGCCAGCTTCTTCGGTGGAAAGGAGTTATCGGGCTGGGGGAGGTAATGAATTTCCCCGGTGTCCTTAGTGCTAACCCCGGTGTTCTGAGCAAAATTAACCTTTACCGGGACAGGGTTATTGACGGTCATGCCCCCGGTGTTACCGGGAAAAACCTTACTGCTTATATTGCCGCTGGTATTTATTCTGACCATGAGTCTGTCTCTCTGGATGAGGCTAGACAGAAGCTGAGGCAGGGTATGTATGTGATGATTAGGGAGGGCTCCTCAGAGAAAAACCTTGACGCTTTGCTGCCTCTGGTTACCGATAAAACCTATAAGCGGTGCTTGTTTGTTGTTGATGACCGTAGCTGTGTCGACCTGCTTGGAGATGGCGATATTGACGCTGTGGTGCGAAAGGCTATTCGCAGCCGGCTTGACCCGGTGCGGGCTATCCAGATGGCTACTATTAATGCCGCAGAGTATTTCAGGCTGGCTCGACTCGGGGCAGTAGCCCCCGGCTATATGGCTAATCTAATTGTCATTGGTGAATTATCCAGCCTGGAGATAGATATGGTTTTCCATCGGGGTCGCCTCGTAGCCGAGGAGGGAAAACCATTATTCCCATCATATCAGCCGGCTGTCAAGGGGCTAACCAGCACGGTGAATGTTAAGCCTTTCACTATAGAGGCATTAACGCTTTTGCCTTCAGCAGAAACTGAGCCGGTTATCGAGCTTGTCCCCGGTCAGATAATTACCCGGAAAAGAATGGAGAAAGCCAGGGTTTCCAATGGTGTCATTATGCCTGATACCGGTCGGGATATTCTGAAGTTGGTGGTCGTGGAGAGGCACAAGGCTACGGGTAATATTGGTTTGGGACTGGTTTTGGGATTTGGTTTGAAGAGAGGGGCTTTAGCTTCATCTATTGCCCATGATTCCCACAATATTATCGCCGTCGGCACTAATGATAAAGACATATTTACTGCGGTTAAACAGATTGAAAGGCTAAACGGTGGTCTGGTGGTGGCGGCTGAGGGTAGGGTATTAGCCAGCTTAGCCCTGCCCATTGCCGGACTGTTGTCTGATGAGCCGTTAGAGGTGGTGGTGGATAAACTGGAGAGGTTAGACCAGCTCGCCACGGATTTAGGCACAACACTCCCTTCCCCCTTCTCCACCCTTTCCTTTCTGGCTCTGCCTGTAATCCCTGAACTCAGGTTAACTGACCTGGGTTTGGTAGATGTTAACCAGTTTAAGTTGATTAGGCAAAACACCCAGACTTAGATTATTGTGGCTGTATCTTAGTCTTAAATAATCAGAGAGAGGGGAAGCAATATGCATATCACTAGAGCACAGGCTATCTTTGACAACCGACATGATGCTGGTAGGCAGCTGGCTGAGAAGCTGGGCGAATATAATAACCAGTCCATTGTCGTGCTGGCTATCCCTAATGGAGGTGTGCCAGTGGCTCTGGAGGTAGCCAGTGCCCTTAAAACTGACCTTGACCTGATTATCTGTCGCAAGATTCCCCTGCCGCTTACCCCTGAAGGAGGTTTTGGTGCCTGTGCCGACGACGGAACAATTGTCCTCAATGAAGAAATAGTTAAAAGAATCGGTTTGAGCCGACAGCAGATAGAGTATGAGGCTATCAAGGTAAGGGCTGAGATTAAACAACGCAGCATACTCTACCTGGGTGACCGTCCACTGGCTGCAGTAAGTGGCAGGACAGTAATAATTGTAGATGACGGCTTGGCTTCAGGCATTACCATGATGGCAGCTGTGCAATCGGTGCGGCATCGCCGTCCCAGGGAGATAGTTGTCGCTGTGCCCTGTGCCTCGGCACTGGCAGTGAAGCAGTTAGAAAAAGTTGCCGACAAAGTAGTAACCTGTGTTACTGGGTTCATGCCGATATTTGCTGTGGCTGATTTTTATCGCCATTGGTATGACCTCAGCGATGATGAGGTAACCCGATATCTTAACCAGTGGCGGACACGGCATTTTCACTAGGATTAAGTCACAGTTGGTCGTGTTCCTGCCTTCAGACTTTAGTCTCTGGAGTTGGAAGTCCGGTTCGCTTTCGTCTCCTTTTCCAGCCCAAGGCTTCGAGAAAATTACCTATAGCCGTCTCTTGGCATGTGTCGTGACGAAGTGACAGGTCAGGGTTGATACGATACCTGATGCGCCTGCCCTCCTTTTTTTTTCTAATGTATCCGGTAGCCTCAAGGTTGGCAATGATTTTACGTGTTGCTCTCTCAGTGATGCCGATTGATGCAGAGAGCTCTCTGGCTGTGATCTTAGGCTGCTTGGCAAGAAGACTGAGCACTAGGGCATAGTTGGTGAGAAACCTCCACTCTGGCATGGTACAAAAACTCCTATTAAAAACTCTCCGGCATTTCCCAAATACCTATTGACAAGTTCAAATAATAGTGATAATATATTCATGTTATATATATCAGCATTTATTGAACATGTCAAATCATTTATATTTCCCTACTTTCTTTATGCTTTATAGCATAAGTTGGGGCTAGGTGCAACCCGCTGCATGAAAGTTCGGCAAAATTAAAACGTTAGACGTGTAAACGTATAACGACAAGGAGGTTAAGCATGTTTTGGAGAAAGAAGCAAACGGAGGCTGTTGCCATACCAGACACAGACAGGGCGGTTTCCAAAAAGACGAAGAAGGGGGCAGCAAAGAAGCTGTCTATGAAGGATGTCATAGTGAATGAGATGTTGCAACTAGTTCCAGGGCAGGTTGTCAGTCGTGAGTTGGAGGAAACCTACGGGGGTGGGTTGGCTATTGTCGAACTGAATCCTGCGTATCCTGGTAAGGGGAAGAAGTATTCCCTCTTCACAGATAAATTAGTGGATGGCAAGCCCACTGGGAAAAGAACGCACTTTTGGGATGCCGATAAGCCAAAGGATATAGCTGACTGGATTGACGGACGGTCGGTCGAGCACTTTAAAGTGACCTCAACTGGCAGGTAAGCCACGGATAAGTTGTGCCCGTTGCAAATGGTCACCTATCTTTTCTTGACAGGATACCTGATAAAGGTCTTGGGGACTTTGGCATCAGGGGAGGTAAGGTATTCTTCTTCGTGCGCACCGGCTATCTCGCAGCCATTTTCTTTAATGAATTGGTGGAGGCGCTCAATAGTAGGTTGCTCCTGGTCATAAGGTCCGAGGTAAAGAATCTGGGCTACGGTGCCATATTCCCAGGTCTCAATCTTGACTTCAATGGCGGCCACTTTCTGGGGTAGGAAAGCGGTGTCTTCAGGGATAGGTAGACCGATAATGTGAGTCCATTCCTCCATAGGGACAAGATGGGCATCAGGGTAGCGGGCGCGGAGTCCGCTAACTTTGAAGGTAGGCAGTCCCCTCTTCTTCAGGTCAAACTTTAGACTGTAAACTGAACCATATAACGCCGGCACGACTTCGGGGAAAACTTTGTCAGGGGCACCCTTGGCATAGACCACCGCCATCTTTTGCGATGGCATTTCCAGGATTTGTGGCTCTTTCTTGGATGATTTTTGTGGCGTCATATCATTACCTCCTGATTTCCTAGTACTTACAACAGTATACAACACAGGCAACCACTGTCAATAGAAATAGGGGTGAGATTATTTATCTACCTCACCCCCTTAACCACCCTCTCCATGATATGAATATTTTCCTATTATGAGGGGGAAGTAAATTAAAAAGAGGGGCTTCGCCCCTCTTAGATTCCCCTTTAGGCCCAAAAGACTGTTTATCTCCCCCTCGTCCTCTGCTCCTCTATCAGCCTCTCCCCGTATTGGAGCAGAACCTCGGCTCGCTCCCGGGATAAGTCCTTCCTCGTCTCCAGGTATTTTTTCAGTGCCTCAATCGGCGTCAGTTCTTCAGCCGTAAACTGCCCCAGCCTCAGCCGGCTCTCCCGCTTAATGTCCTTGGCGATGGCAAAGTAGTGGGCTTCTTTTACCGCATTCCTGATGTCGTTATCCCTTAGCTGACCTTCAATCTCCGCTGGCAGGTTGAGTTGGAGTCGCACTATTCCCTCCTTGATACTGCCTTCCTGTTCACCAATAGCCCTGAGCACCGTTGCTGTGGGGTCGGTGTCCTCTGGCTCAATATTGACATTAATGGTAAGAAAGCGGCGCCCGGTTACTCGGTGAAAGTCAAAGGAGACCTGCCTTCTGCCGGTTTCCCCATCTGGCTCAATTTCTATCAGGTAGAACCCCTTCTCGTCTTCCTCTTCGCTGAAATCCAGTCGCTCCAGGCTACCGGAATAGACTACCGGTGGGCAATTGGATAGAACCTGGTGCTTATGAATATGACCTAAGGCGATATAGTCAAAAGCAGGATGGGCAACATTGCTCACTAGCAATACCTGCTCTTGCCCTATGGTCATTAACCTCTCCGAGCCTACCTGTGCCCCTGAGACCCACACATGACCAGCCAGTATAGACGGTAGCCCGGCGTCAAGTTTTGGAATATTAGCCGCAATAATATTGGTTAATATCTGCTGTAACCTCTGGTTAATCTGCTCAAGGTTAAGGTTTTTAGCCTCCTCTTTGCTTAATAAGGCACTGCGCCTCAGCCAGGGCAGGGAGACTATTTGAATAGTGCCGCTTTTAGTCGGGATGCGGTAAATGTCGGGGCGGTTGGACACATAAACATTGGTAACGGCTAGGGTGTCAAAGATTTCAGTGGTGGTAGCCCTGCCTATTGCGTTAGGCAGGTCGTGGTTGCCGATAAGCAGAAAGATGGAGATGCCGTTGGTGGACAGGCGTTTAATGCGTTTGGCAAATTCCCGCTGCTGAGTCTGACTTGGCTCCCGACTCTTATAGGCATCACCGCAGAAGAGAACAAGATCTACTTCATTGTTCAGGGCGTAGTCTACTACCTGGTCAAGGACGGATAGGAAATCAAGCAGGCGTGAGGGTAGCCCGGTGGCTGGGTCAGGGTGTCCATAGCTTTCCACACCAAGGTGAAGGTCGGCAAAATGGAGAATTTTCATTTAGGTAACCCCATCCCCCTTTATCCCCCTTCCCCTTATCAAGGGGAAGGGGGAATGATATTAAAAAGAGAGGCTACGCCCCTCTTAAACTCCCTTATTCCCCAGTCCCGAGTTTGCTATCCCAACTCTGCTGCCCTCCTAATCCGGTAACCCTAGAGATAGCAACTGCTTGCTTAACCATCTTCTCATCCGCTAAAGCCAAGAGCAATAACATGTTAGCCAGTTGTTCTTTCCCCACATTCTCTGCCTCACAAACCCTCTTCAGCTCTCTGTCAATTCTCTTTGCCAGAAACACATCTTTTATTGCCATTCCCCCCTCCTTTCTCCGTTTTTTAGCTTAGGCGTTCTCTGCTTCCTTCCATATCTGCCCTCCCGGAGGCAGGACAAACAGGTCTTCTCCGCCTAGCTTGGCTTGTAGCGTGCCTTTCAGTTCACCAATCGGGACTCGTATCTGGTTCATGCTGTCTCGTTCCCTGATGGTAACCTGCTCATCTTCAAGCGATTGAAAGTCAATGGTAACACAGAAAGGAGTGCCAATCTCATCCTGGCGTCGGTAGCGACGACCAATACTCTGGGCATCGTCATAATTTACCATCCACTGCTGGCGCAGGTCAGCATATATCTGTTTGGCTAATCCCACCAGTTTCTCTCGTCGGCTTAACGGCAGTATAGCCACTTTAATTGGAGCCAGAGCGGGCTGGAGGTGGAGTAGCACCCTTATTTCTTCCTTGTCTGACTCTTCATCATAGGCATCGCACAGGATGGCTAGGGTGGAGCGGTCTACCCCTGCCGATGGCTCAATTATATAAGGGATAAAACGTTCTTTAGTTTCCTCATCAAAGTAATCCAGGCTCTTCCCGCTGGAGCTGGTATGCTGAACCAGGTCAAAATCGGTCCGATTGGCAATACCCTCCAGCTCAGCCCAGCCCATGGGGAATAGATATTCAATGTCGTAGCACTCCCGGGCATAGTGAGCCAGCTCCCCTTTGCTGTGCTGGCGTAGCTTGAGGTTTTCCTTCTTGATGCCTAGCTTCACATACCAGTTAAGCCGTTCCTCAAGCCAGTAGTCAAACCATTCCTTGTCGGTTCCCGGCTTGACAAAAAATTCAATTTCCATCTGCTCAAATTCCCGACTGCGGAAGATGAAGTTACCGGTGGTAATCTCATTGCGGAAGGCTTTACCTATTTGGGCAATGCCGAAGGGCAACCTCTTTCTGGTGGTATTAACCACATTCTGGAAATTAACGAACATACCCTGGGCTGTCTCAGGACGCAGGTAAATTACATTAGCCTCTTCCTCAATAGGCCCCATAAAGGTCTTAAACATCAGGTTGAACATGCGTGGCTCGGTTAATTCACCGCCGCAGGTGGGGCAGGTATTGCCCTTCAGGTCATCACTGCGCCATCTCAGATGGCAGCTCTTGCACTCCACCAGTGGGTCAGAAAACCCCTCAAGGTGTCCGCTGGCTACCCAGGTCTGGGGGTGCATCAGGATGCTGGCATCCAGACCCACTATATCATCTCGTTCCTGAACTACCGCCCGCCACCAGGCTTGCTTGATATTCCGCTTCAACTCCACTCCCAGAGGTCCATAATCCCAGCAGCTGGACAGACCACCATAGATTTCACTACTGGGGAAAATGAAACCACGCCGCCGGCAGAGGGAGACAATCTTTTCCATATTAACCTTTTCTGGTGCCTGTTTACTCACTATTACTGCTCCTTTAAGCTTTTGCCCGGCGGGGCTATCGGCTGGCTCTCCAAGCCTGCCGCATGGCTTGAATAAAGAATATGCCCAGAATAATCCCCCCTAACGCCACAATAATCAGGGCGAATATCCACAGGGGCATAAGGTGTATCTGGTATGAATTGTAGCTGAAAATATCAACCATTGCAAAGCAGAGAATGATTTGGGGCAGGGCAACCATATTGCCCATAAGTAATAAAATTCTTTCCACTTTTATCCCGGCGCTTCCTGTCTGTCTGAATAGACCACCCAGCTTGGTCATCCCCCAGGCAATGGCTCCAGCCAGCAGGGTAAGGAGAAATTGTGGCGTCAGCATCCAGGCAATAATCCTTCCACGACTGAGCCATTTGTCGGCTGAGCCATCAAACTTGAAGTGATAGGCTACCTCGGTGGGAAGTAGGTGATAAAAGTAGGCAACCAGGATTATAGATAGGCAGAGGATGGCTATAGGCAGCATGATATAGCCCCAGTGGAAGGTCAGAACCCCGCCTGCGGTAGTTATCTTGATTGGCTTTTTGCTCTTAACTACCCGCCTGTACCTGAAAACAAACCACAGGACGGCTCCACAGCCTAAGCCGAGCAAGAAAACTGCAATTGAAATGAGGGTAACTATTGTCATCTATTAGCTTCACAGGCTACAAAGTAAAAATTACCAGTTTTGACTTCAAAAGTCAAAGAACTTCACCTCAATCCTTGTCGTTAGCTTGGCTTAATGATACAATGAAGAACCTGTGTCCGCTAGGACGCGTCGTCTTATTCTCAGTGTATCGGAAAGCGAGGTATAAAGTGATTGTTAACAAACTGGTGGTAGGTCCATTCGCTTCCAACTGCTATATTATTGGCACTGAGTCTAGCCGGGAGGGGATGATAGTTGACCCCGGCGCTGAGGCTAAGCAGATTTTGAACAGGGTGAAGGATTTAGAGCTTGACATAAAGTCTATTTTCTTAACCCACGGACATATAGACCATATAGCTGCCTTGAAGGAAGTCAAAGAGGCAACTGGCGCTGAGGTGGCTATTCACGCTGATGATGCTAAGTCTCTCCATTCCCAGTCTTTAGGCACCATATTTGGTCTTTCCTTTCCGCCTTCACCTCCTCCTGATAAGTTACTTAAGGGTGGAGATACCATAGACATAGGCGACCTGCATTTTCTGGTTCTTCATACACCAGGCCATACCCCGGGTGGTGCCTGTCTTTTTGGCCACGGGGTAGTCTTTAGCGGAGACACCTTATTCAATTATGGCATAGGCAGGACCGATTTATCTGGTGGCAGCTATAACCAGCTAATGAATAGCATCCACACCAAGCTTATGGTGCTAGCCGATGACACCATTGTTTACCCTGGTCACGGCCCTGCTACTACCATCGGCACTGAGCGCTCAGGTAACTCCTTCCTGCACAGCCCAATCCTTTAGCCTACCGCTGGTTGTATCTCCAACTACCTACCCTAAATAATCCACAGGGGACACAGCACCAGAGCTACCGTCGCTATCAGCTTGGCTACAATATGCAACGAAGGTCCCACCGTATCCTTAAGCGGGTCGCCAACGGTATCACCAGCTACTGCGGCAGCGTGTATAAATGAACCTTTGGCGATAACCTTCCCCGCTTCATCCTTGAGTTGCCCATCCTCAATATACTTCTTGGCATTGTCCCAGGCACCGCCACCATTGTTCATAAAGGAAGCCATGAGAATAGCGGCAAAAGTTCCTACAATAAGAAAGGCGCCTACTGCCATGGGGGCATTGTAGCCAGGTATGAATCTAAAAGTAACCCCGATAGCTACCGGCAGAAGCACAGGAAGCAACCCAGGAGCAATCATCCCCTTTAGGGCTGCCCCGGTGGTAATATTAACTGCCTTCCCGTAATCAGGCCTGGACGTCCTCGCCATAATTCCGGGGTCAGCTTTGATTTGGCGGCGCACCTCCTCAATAATCTTACTTGCCGCCCCTCCCACTGACCTCAGCCCCCAGGAACTGAACAGGAAGACCATCATGATGGCTAGAATGCCGCCAATAAGAACCTCGGGGCGAACAAGGTTTACGCTGAACAACTCTCCCTCTCTGCCTTGGAAGAGCAGGACTCGGTCAAAATAGGCTTGGAAGAGGAGAAAGCCAGCCAGCCCTGCTGAGACCATGGCATACCCCTTGGTTAGAGCCTTGGTGGTATTGCCGGTAGCATCAAGGTGGTCGGTAACTCGCCTTATCTTAGAGCCAGCCCCGGTAAACTCATTAATGCCATTAGCATTATCGGTTATCGGCCCAAAGGTGTCTTCAGTCAGAATAAACGGGCAGGTCATCAGCATCCCCATGGTAGCTATCGCTGTGCCATAAGCGCCGCTTATCCACCACGAAACATCCAACCCGGCCATTGTGCCAAAGGCATAGGACAGCCCCAGAGCAACACAGATGATGAGTGCTGTTGGCATGATGGTTTCAAAGCCCACCGAAAGACCGGTAACAAAGGTAGTGGCTGGACCGGTGCGGCAAGCCTCAGCAATGCTTCTTGTTGGACCAAACCTGGACTCAGTGTAATACTGAGTAACATAGATTACTAAGACACTAGTTACTATACCAATAAGTCCGGCTCCCGTGAGCCATAGCCATCCTTCCTGGCACATAGGGCCAAACATCACTCTACAGGTGACAAACATGGCTATCACACTGAGACCCAGGGCTACGTAATAGCCACGGTTGAGAGTGGTCATCGGGTTCTCTTCTTCACCCCGACTGTGCACAGCTAATATACCGAACATACTGGCAATAATGCCAAAGGCACGAATAACCAGTGGGAAAAGCACCCAGCCCACAGCAACAGCTGGGGGGAATCCTGCCTTTAGCGAGATTATATACAAGGTAACACCTATTATCATGGCACCGATGTTTTCTGCTGCTGTGGATTCAAAGAGGTCGGCACCACGACCAGCACAGTCACCAACATTATCACCAACCAGGTCAGCGATTACCGCTGCATTGCGAGGGTCGTCTTCGGGAATTCCAGCCTCAACCTTGCCGGCAAGGTCAGCCCCCATATCAGCCGCTTTAGTATAGATACCACCGCCAAGCTGAGAGAACAGGGCAACCATGCTAGCCCCAAAGCCAAAGCCAACAATAAGGTGAGGAGCAATTTCAGGATGCCTGGCTCCCCCAAAACCAAAAAATATTGCCGTTACTCCCAGCAAGCTCAGGGTAACAATAAGAAAACCAGAAACTGCTCCGCCCCGCAGTGCCACCTTGATAGCTTCATTTAAGCCGCGGTGAGAGCCAGCAGCAGTACGAACATTTGACTTAACCGCAATCCACATGCCCACAATCCCGGAAACACAGGAACACAGAGCCCCCGCAAGAAATGCTACCGCTGTCCGCCACCCTAATCCCAATGCCGATACCCCCAGCATCTCTAGCTCTGCCGGACTGCTTAGCATGCCAAGCAGAACGCCGATTGCCACTCCCACTACAACAGCAGTTATACCAATAGTAGAATACTGACGCCTGATGAAAGCCCATGCCCCCTCTGAAATCATAGCATTTATATCCTGCATCGCTGCTGTTCCTGAATCAGCCCGCAGAATATATCTTATTAGGGCTAAGGCAAAAATAATACCTATGACTCCACCTATCACCACCACCCAGAAAATTCCTGGCATATTTTCCCCTTTCTACTTTAACTCTGGCTCAAGCGAGTCCAGTTTTTGTTCTAGCTCCTTTTGCACCATAACCAATGTCAGGTCACTACGGCTCCTTTCTAGGACTCCACGCACCATATCGGTAGTCCGGCGTAGACCGCCGGTTATGGCATCGGGGAAGTCCATAGTAACCAGAATACTGTAAATATCGTCCATGGCTGATAATAATTCCTCACCTCGCCCCAGGTCACCCCTTCTCATACTATCCAGGAGGTAACGCCTCAACTCACCTACGGCTTCACCCAGCCCGTTCAAATAGGCGGCACAGTCAATGCCCAGCTCATCAGGCCCGGGCGGTTGTTTCCCTGTTGCCAGGGCGAGGGTGATACTGCCTTCAGCAAACTCCTTCTGAGCATCTCTGATAAAGCCGGTGTTGCTAAGCTCGCTGTAGCCAGCCACAGACTGTTCAGCCTCATTAAGTAGATTGCGGGCTGACTGGAGTAGTTCTTTGGCTTGGTCAAATTCTTGGCGGTGTATAGCCCGGATACTTTGGCTGCAATAGCGAATCACTTCACGACATAGGGGGATTGCTTTTTCTCTGGCTGAATCTTTGGCTGATAGGCTCAGTCGGATGTGGTCAGCAATTGAATCCAAATTATCCGTTAATCCGCTCAAATTTGTGCCTCAAACCTGTCCACTATTTGTCGGGCTGCTTCTTCTGGAGACTCTGCTTGTAGTATAGCACTAATCACTGCTACCGAGTTAGCCCCGGCAGCTAAGACCTCAGCCGCATTATCCTTGGTAATACCGCCGATAGCCACCAGGGGCAGGGTTACTGCCTGCCTGATTTGGCGCAACCTTTCTAAACCAACTACCTTGGCTGTTTCTTTGGACGGTGTTGGATACATTGAGCCGACGGCTATATAGTCAGCCCCCTCAGCCCCAGCGGTAATAGCTTGGTCCACAGTAGTTGTTGAGCAGCCCAGGATTTTGCCCATCGGTAGCAGCTTGCGGGCTACTTTAATGGGCAGGTCATCCTGACCTAGGTGTAATCCATCGGCATCAGTGGCTAGGGCTAAATCAAGGAAGTCGTTTATTATAAATAGCACATTGTGCTCGCTGCACAGGTTCCTTAGCTGCTGGGCTATAGCTAGCACTTCCTTTTTACCCTGAACCTTATCCCGCAGTTGAATTGTTCTGGCCCCGCCGCGGATTGCCTGGCTGGCTACCTCAATATGGTTGCGCCCCCTCAGGGCTTGGCTATCTATAATAACATAGAGCCCGGCTATACGCCTTGTTTTATCTCGACGTCCCAGCTTGGACAATAGCTCTCGCTCCATCCTGTAAACATTAAATCTGGCTTGCTTGAACTTCTCCGAATCTAATTTAACCGCAGTGGTAGGGAGCTTAGCCAGCTCTTCTATGGTTCTTAGCGATTCCTGAACCCTTCTGGAGTTAGCCACTACTGCTATTGGTAGCTCTCTCGGCTTTTCCTGCCCCGGAACCTCAATATTAATGCCAACATCACCCTCTGAGTTTCTAGCCTCAAGTAGCTGTCTATTAAACGACCAGTCGCTGGTTATTAGCTCGTGTCGCATGGTTTTTAGCTGCTCAGTTAGACTGGCATCATCAAGCAGTAAGCGGGCTACGTCTTCAAGAAAACGAAGCCCCTCACCAATGCGATTCAGATTGGCATCAATAATGCGCAGTGTTTGATGTGGTACTGCCTCCGATGAAGCCATACTTATAGTTCCTCAGCGATTAATTCTAGCACAGCCTGATTGGGAGGTAAAGGCAGGTAGCTGGGCGTTTATTAAGGGGATTAAAAGGGGCGAAGCCCCGATAGGAAGATGTGTATATCATAATTCTCTTCCCTCTCCCCTTACGAAGGGGAGGGGGATAAAGGGTGAGGGGTTGGTAAACAATCCCTAATCTTCGCCTACTGCGTTCTCAATAAGCTCAATCCGTGATAGCTTCCCCCTTTGGTCTAGCTCTACTGCCACCATATCAATGCGCCATAATGGCGGCAAATTACTGTGGCTTTGTCGGTAGCGAGCGGCAGTAGCCCTCATTCTTTCTCTCTTAACTGGGGTGATTGACTCTTCGGGGCTACCGAACTCCCGGCTCGTTTTAGTTCTTACCTCAATAAACACCAGGCAGTCTTTATCCTTGGCGACGATATCAATCTCACCCTCGGGACAGCGATAGTTAGTCTCCAGGATACGATAGCCTCGCTTCTTAACGAAATCCTTGGCTAGTTTTTCACCTAGAATGCCAGTATCTCTACGTTTCATTTACGTTATCTCATTGCCTTCCTCATCGCTCATTTGGTTAGCCTTTATTCCTATCACTTCCTTTCATAAACATCAACTGGTTTAGAGATTGCTTATTAACCTCACCCCCTTAATCCCCCTCTCCTTGTCAAGGAGAGGGGGAAGAGACTTTAGAAAGCACCTTGCTTAACCCTACCACCTGTCAGGGGTAACTTACCGTTAATAAACACGTAATGATTTCTGATGGTAATCTGACAGCTTAGTTTGAGTAATATCTCTCTCAAGCCTCGTGCTTGTTGGTCAGACAGTCTGTGAGGTACACCTAGTTTTGAGCGCTCCCAAGACATCGCATGAGCATACCCGCCAATGTTTCCCCCTTGCAGCGGTTTTGACACCTCCTCAAGTGCCTTTTCGACTTCTTCAGGGTCAACCTTAGGCAATGCCTCCAATTCGGCTTCCTTTTTAGCTTTGGCTTGCAGTAGCGCCTCCCTTTCAGCGGTTAGCTCACGCTTCTTATCAGCAATGATAATGTCGGGGTAATCGGCTAGCTCCTTGTTTAACAAGGTACGCCACTCCCGGTCATTTTCTGCCAAATCACGCTCAACCTCTGCTAAGTCCTGCTCTAGTTTGGTGCATGACTTTTGTGCTAACTCAAGGCATTGGCGCTGGTTTTCCCGCCGCTCTAGGTAATGGTAAAAGGCTTCATTCACCTCCCACTCCAACTTTTCTTTCCGCCAAGATTCTTCACCGCAGTGTTGACAACACCGGTAGTAGTACCGATTGCCACCAGTCTTGGTTGCCTCAAATCTGGCACCGCAGCCACAGAATATTATACCGCTCAAAGCATAGAAAACGTCGCTCCTCGGCGCTCGAAGCCGTTGTTCGTTTAGCATACCCTGTAGTGCCTCAAAGGTAGCTGCGTCTAGTATCGGCTCATGGTGGAGAATAACCGTTTTTTCTCTGAAATTTATCACAGTTTCGCCAATGAGTGCACGATTGCGGAATAAGCCATGGAGTGTCACGGTGGTAAAGAGTTTACTGGCGGTAGTGCGGAAGCCCTGGTCGTTCAGCCACTTCGCTGCTGGTGCCAGCCTCCTATTCTTGAGCGCAATCTGCGCTGCCTCCCTTAGTGCTTCTGCCTTAGCCTGATTAGGCACACGCTTACCATCAACAATGTCGAACCCTGTCATTTTGGTATTGGACGGAAGTTTATGGTCAATGTCTGCTCGGTCGAAGCGACCACCACGGCATTTTTGTACCATAGTAGCTAGGTAAGCACAGGACTTCGCCATCGCGTCTGCGTAGCGATTGATGGTATCTGGGTCTCTCGGGTCAAGGTGAAGGCGTTCCTCCGCAAAGTAGACGGGGACGCCAGCGTCTAGCGCCAGTTTGAGGATGGGGACCGAAATTACGGGGTTTCTGGTTTCCCTGTCCACCTCTGGAAACAGGAAAGCGTCAATAGTACCCTGATGGTAATATCCTATACCTTGCTTAACCGCTTCCTGCCATTCGAGGCGGTTTCCCTTACTGGCACTTTCACTAATTTGTGCCGGGTGTGGGCTAATTTCATGTGGTGCTCCGTCCCAAGTTTCGGCGAAGCGGCGCACCTGTCGCCATTGGCGGTCTAGCCCCTTTTTCGCCATTTGCGGGTCAGAGCTTTCTCTGAAGAGACAATAAAATCTCATAGTTTAACCCTCCATTGTCCGTGACAATCTGTCGCACCTAGAAAAATAAGACCATCACAAAGCCCCGATTGTTTTAGGTTTTTAGCTTTCGCGATGGCTGTTTGGAACAGCATTCTGTCTTCACTGTCAATCGTTGTTGGTTCTGTGATATGGAGTGCCTCAACGAGGTTGTGATTACTACTGTGGCAATAAGCAATTAGCTCAGCCTCTTGGATACTGCTGCCGTAGCCACGGGCTATGTCTTCGTTCGATGACCTTGTGATGCCAAAGAGATTCATTACTTACCATCCTCCGATTTAGCCCTGCTCCTCCACTTTATTCCCATGCCACGGGGCAGAGGTGGCCCCTCGTTAGGGGGCATGGGCACAACAAAAAGGAGCGCTTGCCTGATGAGGTCAGCGATATACCAAGCCATTGGCTTACCGTCGTCCTCAGCTCTAGCATACAGCTCTTCAGCTAAGCTTTGGGGTATCCTAACCGGCACCGTTGGTTCCGGATTCGTCTTCCTTCGACCACTACCTTTGCCGCCCATGTTTCCTCCTAATTTTATATTGTAACAGAAAAATCCTAAATGTCAAGTTCACCGCCTCTAACCGGCTAAATTTTCGGTCTGCCATTGCTACACCTCCTCTTTTAATTTAGTTTTTCGCCGTCTGCTTCTTGAGGCATCATATTGACGACACCTTCAAAACCACATATAGTATCTAGCCACAATGGACAAGTTGGCAAACAGTTGCGTTTTGTTCTGCCATTATCAACCTTCTTATAGTATTTGTGCAGTATCCACCAAGTCCAGACATAGGATGATGTTCCACAGGACATTGGTTTTAAGGTCAATATAGGCATCAGGGTCATGCTCCTCAGCTTTAGCCAGCGGCGGTGGTATCTCCTCCTGCCGCACGTATGGAGGGTTACCGATAACAATATCAAAGCCATCCTTCACCAGAAACACCTCATCCGCAGGCAGCGCGGCTACTGGTCACCGCAAAATCAAGAGTCGGAGCGCAGTTAGTTGCCTTTTAGCAGGTGCTTGGGACAAATAGCCTGTATTTGAATGGACCTAATGCTAGCTTCAGCCCCGACTTCAACAGGACGATAGTGGGAGCAACCGCAGGTGCTACATAAACTTGCCTGCCTCCGGTCCAGCTTGACAAATGAACCTAGACATGTCTTGGGCTTTCTTTTCTCGCCTCTTCGCGTGCTCTTTCTGCATCCTTGGTACCAATCTCTAGAGCGTCGTCATTGATACGACAAAAGCAATTGAATATGTCGATAACAGAAGGGACACTTTCAAATTACAGGTGATGGGTATGAGCGAATCCTCTCTGGCTGCGGGATAGTTGGTCTGAATAGCAAGTCCCGAGACACCCTTCGGACAAAGGAACTAAACCCCAGCTTGAGGATATAGGTCGTTGCAGGTTTGAACTCAGAGACCTAAAGCCAGCTTAAGGCCTGCCCCATAGTTGTTCAACATGGTTAGGCATTGGAGATGGCTGAGCCAGATTATCCCGTCCAATGACGGACGTTAGATGGCGTCCAACATTTCGGTATTTTGTTCAGCGGTCAAAGGGCAGGGGTTAATTACACAGGCTAGTGAAAATGTCGCTCCCCAACCAACAGAATCAGCTAGGGCTTTGTCGGCCTTGCACGTATAGGCAGGTTGTTATTTGTCTATGGCACAACGACCTCGCTGTGGGGGACCAAGGCGATGCAACTGAGGTGCTTGAAAAAAAGGGCGAAACAGGGGCTCGGTGCTCAAAGGTACTACCGAACTCCCCTGCGGAATGGGGGCACCAGCCTCCTTATCTCCTACCGTAATATCTTAACTTCCTATAACCCTCTTCAGTTAATTCCCAGCAGCCTTTTGTCATATTTATAATAAGCCCTGCCTTTTTAAGACGATATAGCAGGTTTGGTACATATTTGGGACTGTAGCCGAACTTTTCCTCAAGTTCATACGCCCAAATAACCCTCTTTTTCATTATTAACTCAAGGATTTCAAGCTTAGTCGCTAAAATTTCCTTTTTTTCGTCATTTAATTGACTAATGCCTCACCTATAGCGGGGCTTAGCCGAGCAATTAGCGGTAGCCGATATAGTTTAGCCCCTTTTCCTTGAGGACCGCCCTGCTCCAGGCTATGAACAAGGATATTAAGTCAACCAAATCTGGCTTGGGAATGTCCCCTACATGTAGCCAAGTTCAGCCGCATCCCTGAGTATCTGCTGCATCTCGGCGGGAATCTCAATATGCAAGCCATATTTAGCTTAACTGCCGCCTCCTCTGTTTCAGCCATTTCTTCCGTCATTTCTTGTGTCATTTAGTTTTCCTCCCTTTGTCGTCTTGTTGTCTTTGTCTTACATGAAGAATCCTACCACTGTTTTGAACAAAATGCCATAATGGTAGCCTTAAAATGGAACATTGTTATAGCTGAAGGGGTTGACTAACAATGAACAAAGTGCTATGGGGTAGGCATTTATTAGCTCCACATTCCCCAGTGAGGAGGTGATCTCATCGGCTAAGCGACATGTTAGAAGGGGCAAAGAAGGGCTATACAAGCTTTTTGGTCAGACAACGGCTGGGCAATATATCCTGGTGGTGCTAGTAAACGCGGGGACAGGCAGCTGGAAGATAATCACTGCCAGAGAGATAACCGGTAACGAAAGGCGGCTTTATAGTAAGGCAATCGGGGGTAAATAGAATGGCTGATTTAGATAAGGCAGTGGAGCGTATTGAACAGTAGGAGCAGGCTAAGTAAACACAAGTGTCACCCACTATGTTTCTTGTAGTGGCCACCAGCCATGCTGCCGACGGATATCGAATATCTCCACTCGCCACCTAATGGCACACTCGATGCTCTTCCAAAGCTCGCCTGAAGTAATAGCATCTAGGGCTGAGAAAATGTAATTGGGGGTGCAGCCGGTTCACATCTGTTCTGGATGGGTAAGTACCTTGCTCTGCAAACTGCTGCCTTTCCAAAACTCCCCATAGCGGAGCACACCATTACTCTCATAGGTTAGCCAAGCTTCGTACTCCTTGTCCTCTAGCGAAAAATGTTGGAACGCCGTCAATATGTGTAGCTATAGTCTGTCGGTCTGCCGAAGCTGTGTCTCCGGCGTTTTGTACAGAAAGCTGACCAGGGAAACCGGGTTATGAGACGACCGGAGTAGCAGTAAGAGAGCTCGTGTAGAGGAAAGCCTGGCTAGCACTTCAGTTTTTAGTAGCGTATTTTAGGACTGCTGTATTAGCAGGGAACTGCTCCTCCCCTCTTATCCACAGCCGACACTTTTCATCTGATGGTGTAACCCACTTTATAAGCCCTTGACTTCTTAGCCGTCCCAGTTACTTTGATATTGTGCCATCCTTCACTTTGTAGAAATACTGCCAAATATGAGTGAATCTAGTGGGAGTATTCTCATTTATGTATTTTAGTATTTTTTCTGCTGAAGCACAAGACAATATTGTCTTGTCTCCTTTCCTTAGCGGGCTTAGCCGAGCAATTAGCGGTAGCCGATATAGTTTAGCCCCTTTTCTTTGAGGATTGCCCTCCCCCAGGCGATGAACAGGGATATGTCGCTTGCGTATTTGACCGATGCTGTAGGCAAGCTCGGCAGTCCCTCAGCCAAGGCGACAAAATTCTAGTGGGTGCATTGACTTGGGTGCCATGGTACATACCATTGAGGTTATTGCCGAGGAACATAATAGGCTTGATAGGGATAGATGATAGCACCATTTCAAGGAGGTAGCTATGGTTGAGGGTACTGTCAACACCGACTTGATTTTCCCCAGTTTCCACCGATTTGAAAGCAAATTTGAAAGACTTCTAAATAGAAAGGGTAGTGGGGTTAGACTGCCATTCCTCAAGGCCGACACAACCTCCTCGTCTGGTGAGCGCGACCGCGTAATCCAGGTTGCTACCCCCAACTTCAGACTATAGGACTGCCAGTGGCTGCAGCCGTCCTATAGAAATTTATAAGGCGCTAACCACAAGCCCTCGTGTCGCTTCCTATTTTGTCTTCTATATAGGTCTTGTCGCCGCCCCAACGTAAGAGCGGTTTCCACTTTTGTCGGTTGCCAACTTGTTCCCCCCTTTTTCTAACCAGGTCTTCCTAATCTATCGTTGTCTTCCCAAGACACCCTAAATTCTTCATGAGAACCTCTAGTGCAAACATCGTCAACCTTATGGAAAATACTGAATCATAGCTAGTTATGTTACAACCGACTAGAATATTAAATATAGGGCTGGAGAAAACTCTGCCCCCCACACCGGAGCTGGCAAATGCACAAGACATTACTGTCTTGTACTACTTTTCATTCCGATTAAGCCCCGATAAGCCTCTTCACAAAACAACCTTGTTTGTTCATCATTGGATTGTGTAGCGCTCTTTCATCTAAATGCCTTTAACCGCCTTCTCTTCACGAAGTCCGGGAATAATATCTGAGCGCTTTTTATGTCTAATTGTACGAGCTAGTGAAAAATGTCGGACCCCAATCAATGTATTTAGCTATAGTTTGTCGCTTCCCCAAAGCTACACTGCTTGGGTTTTGTCGGAAAGAGTACTGTAATTTTTTAGCTATGAAAGAAGAAGTGGAACGAGTCGGACAAGTGGAGCCAGTTGAGGTAAGAGATGATTACGGCTTCCACATCAACGTCCCCAACGACATGAGCGAGAAGCTAAGTGATGCGGCTCAGCTTGGCTACATGTAGGGGACGTTCCCAAGTCAGATTTGGTTGACCTGATGTGCCTGTTCATAACCTGGGGCAGGGCAATCCTCAAAGAAAAGGGGCTAAACTATATCAGCTACCGCTAATTGCTCGGCTAAGCCCCGCTAAATGAGGCATTAACCAATTAAATGGTGAAAAAAAGGAAATTTTAGCGACTAAGCTCGAAATCCTTGAGTTAATAATGAAAAAGAGGGTTATTTGGGCGTATGAACTTGAGGAAAAGTTCGGCTACAGTCCCAAATATGTACCAAACCTGCTATATCGTCTTAAAAAGGCAGGACTTATTCTGGCATTGCCGCTCCTATTTGGTCTAAGGGTAACATTCCGATGGAATGTGACGTCGCTAGTTGGCTGGTTGCTACCAAATACCTTCCTCCTAGCACTTCAGGGGGATATTCTTGACGTAGACGAGCATAGCTTTGTATACTGCATTCAGTAGGAGTCTTTGCTATCTGTGCCATCTTTATGATGAGGCATTCAAGAGGAGGCATGCAGAAACTATGTCTCGAAAGCCAAATTGGAGTCCGGAAGAGTTTGAATTCCTACTGCAAAGGCCTCAGCTCACGGATGAGGAGCTACGTGCCCAAATGCCTACAAGAAGCGGGGCGATTACCCTAGTTCGAAACTTTATACACAGTTTAAACATTGGCGGCAACGTGTCGGGACTATCAAAATCAATGATGGTTCCTCGTCTAAAGCGAGGTTCATGGACCTGTCCCCGGTGTGGTGAAAAGAAATGACAGCATCCCAGCTATTCTTTCTTAAGGCCCAAGCGTCTATTAAGCAGGCCAGTCGCAACAAGTGACGTTGTTACCTAATTGCACGAATTGGCTTTATGTGTAATCCCGCTCACCTCCCGCATACATTATGGCGCGAAGTTAGGGGTTCGGGAGCGCGGGTGTTATAAAAAGAATAGAATGAGACTATGAGCTAGTTCAAATAGATGGGTGACACTATAATAGTGTCATGAAGATCATTAATGGAACAGTTCGGGGTGTCCCCCACCAATACCAGACTGGGCGGGCGGGTGGTAAGAAAAGGGATTCGGATAACAATCTCACGGCCCCACCCTTGCACTATCCCCACCCTGAGATTATTATTGGGATATTACGGAGAAGATGGGGAACACAGGCCAAGAGGGAGGTATAGCATGTTCAAGGCTGAGTTGTGCCACTTGTGCGGCGATTGCCTCGTCCGTTGCATGTTCAATAAATACACCCGCGAGGAGGCCATAGCGGAGCGGGAGGCCCTTATGGAGGGCAAATGGGCGCCCATCCTGCATAACTGCGCCTGCTGCCATGCCTGCAACGAGTTCTGCCCCCAGGGGGCCAATCCCTGGGACCTCGTCTCCAGGTTGCAGGGGGTCTATGGCGAGGTGAATAAGGCCAATGTCTGGAGGGAAAGGGCCCTCAAGGTGGATGAGGAGCGCCCCAGGGTGCTGGCGGAGCCTCCACCCCAGCCCGCCGATGCCGTGCTGGCCACCTGCACCATCGGGGAACTGGCTCCCCACACCTTCGATAGCCTTCTCTATGCCGACCTACCCAGATTAGTTGGCCCCGCCTACTACTGCTGCCAGGCTCTGGAGTTCTTCGGCGACGAGGAGGGAGAGAAAGCCAGGGCCCAAGGCCTGGTGGCTGCCATTGCCCGCTATCGACCCAAAGAGGTGGTGTGCTACCACGACGCCTGCTACTATCTGCTTACCTTCCGTCTCCCGGAGTATGGCATCCAGGCACCCTTCCGCCCCGTGCACCTCTTCGAGCACCTTTTGCGGACCCTGCGAAGACACCAGCATAAGATTCGCAGCTTAGATATGAAAATAGCCTACCAGCGGCCCTGCACCTCCCGCAATACCCAGGGAAAGGAGCCCCTCCTGGATGAGCTGCTGGAGCTCATCAGCTGCCAGCGAGTGGCCCGGCGCTACGACCGGGAGAACGCCCTCTGTTGTGGCGATGTCCTGGCCTTCAGGGGGCTCCGGGACAGGGCACAGGAAGCCTGCCTCAAGAACATCCAGGACTCCCTGGAGCACGGAGCAGATGCCCTGATATATCTCTGTCCCAGTTGCCTCAAGCTCTATAAGGAGCCCTGCCGGGAGCGCCATTTCCCCGTCTATCATATCTCAGAGCTGTGCCAGATAGCCCTCGGCGAGAAGATGTCCTAGAAATCCAGCCGAAAGCTGCCTTCTGCCGGGCATGGCCTCTCAGTTACCAATGCGAAGGGTGGTATAGTGACCACGAATTGCCTGAGTAGTAGAGCCGGGGTAACAAAGAGTAAGCCGCGATAAAAAGCCACAAAAGAAGAGGCTGCCCAGCGGTATGCCTTGCCCATCATCCCCATGCTGGTAGCCACCAGTGTCAGGTTGGCTACCGTGGCTGCCAGCAGTAGCTGGAATAAGGTCTTGAGACGTCCGAAGTAGCGAGTCTGGCGGATGCCCAGTTGTACCAGCCGGGCTAGACGGTGTTCGGATACCTGACGCCGCTTGCGGTATTCACTAAAGGCTTCACTGTGCTGTAAGGCTCGAGCCTGTTGGAGTAAAGCTTCCTGTGGATGGAGGGATACTGTTCGCCCCTTACCTTTCTTACCGGCCACACACTTCGGCCGCAGAGCACACGCCCCACAGACGGCAGTATTAAAGACGAAGCCCCAGGGCCGCTGCCAGCCACCTCTTTAAACTACGGTTTCCAGTGGCCCTTCGTCATCCCCATCATCTCCCCATTATATTTCAGTACACAATCTGACGATTTGTGTAATCCGTCAAACCAGTTCTTGGAAGTGAGCCAACTCTAAGCTGGCTCGCCATGACTTGATTGCCCTTCTACGATGGCTATTTCGGCATCGGAAAGCCCGTAGAGTCTGTAAACTACCTGGTCAATAAGGTCATCGGTTGCTTTAATGCGAGCCTTGAGCGGAGTAAGAGCGTTCACAGCCGCCGAAAATTCGCTAGCTATAGTGTCTCGGACATTAGCTGGGCACGGGTCTTTAACAACCTTATTCTTTTTAAGCACGTCCAGCAAGTCTTCAAAGGTGTTGTTATGAAAGTCTTTTATTCTTGTCTTGTTCTTCTGGTCTTCAACGGAGCCTTTCAATATTTCCTTTTCCAGCCAGGCTAGAAAGCCCTTAATCTTGGACTGCTTGTCTTTGTTGAGCTGGGTCATTTCCTCAGCCAGGAAAGCCAGGATGTCGTGCACCACATCTGATTTCTCCTGCTCCGTATCTGGCATCCCATCGGCTTTTTGCGGTAGGCACTCACCTATAAAGGCGAGGACCTTGCTCCAGTTGTGGCTATGTAGATACTCTTGATATAACTTCTTACCTTGCTCAACTGGCTCTTTGCGGTCTTTTTCTGGGGTGATGAATTTGATAACACGGACGGGCAACTTTCCAACTTGTGGAGGACCCAGTGCCAAGAAACCGCCAGACAAAGCTAGACTTCCGAAGATTTCTTTGCACAACAATGTCATTAACTTGCTATTCACCAAGGACAAAAGATAGAGAAGCGACAGCGAGGCGTTCATTACAACGACTGCTTGCGTTTTTCGGAGTAAAACGGCCGGGCTTTCGGAGCAAACCGGCCGGCCTTTCGGAGTAAAGCAGGCCACCGTTTCGGAGCAAATCGGCCACCCCTGTGGGAAGGCGCTGGACAGATCGAAGGCATAGAATCATCGTTGGAGGTGATTCATGCCGAACAGGAGATTGTCCATGCGTAAAATTAAAGAGGTCCTACGGTTAAAATATGACTGCGGTATTAGCGAGCGAGAAATATCGCGAAGCTGCCAGGTATCCCGAAGCACGGTGGCTGACTATCTCAGGAGAGCTGCGGCAGCAAAGCTGACCTGGACCGAAGCATCATCACTCGCTCAAAACCAGCTTGAAGAGCGTCTATTCCCCACTGAGCATATACCAAGCACGGTTAAACGTCCGCCGCCGGACTGCGAATACATCTACAACGAGCTACGCACCTATCGGAAATTCAATCTGACACTTTCCCAGTTGTGGTTAGAGTACAAGCAAAGCCACCCTGACGGCTACCAGTACACCCAGTTCTGCGAGCATTACTGGCGGTGGCGGGGCAAGCTGGATTACGTTATGCGCCAGGAGCACCGCGGCGGTGAAAAGCTGTTCATCGACTATTCCGATGGACTGTCTATCGTCGACATGGTCACCGGCGAGTTTATTCTCACCCAGCTATTCCTAGCCGTCTGGGGCGCTTCCAACTACACCTATGCCGAGGCTACCCTGTCTCAGAAGTTACCGGACTGGATCGGCTCTCACAGGCGTGCCTTCGAATACTTTCTCTGCTCGCCCCGGGTGCTGGTGCCGGATAATCTCAAAAGCGGTGTCAGCAAGGCCTGCAAGTACGAGCCGGAATTAAATCCGACCTATAGCGATATGGCGGAGCACTACGGCTGTGCCGTGTTGCCGGCGCGTCCCCGCAAGCCCAGGGATAAAGCGAAAGTCGAAAATGGGGTACTGATTGCCCAGAGGTGGATACTGGCGGTATTAAGGCATCGCACCTTCTACAGCCTGGCCGAGCTTAATGCCGCTATACGCGAATGCCTGGAGCGTCTCAACACCCGGCCGCTGCGCCAGGCAAAGAAGTCCCGCCGCGAGCTTTTTGAAGCCATAGACCGGCCCAATGCCCTGCCGCTGGCTCAGAGACCATACGAGTATGCCGAATGGTATAAGGCTAAGGTACAGCTGAATTACCACATCGAAGTGGACCGCCATTACTACAGTGTGCCGTACCAGCTTTTGCATGAGGGATTGGACATCCGGCTAACGGCCACGATTGTAGAGGCTTTCCACAAAGGTGAGCGTGTCGCCGCCCATGCCCGGCTTTACACCAAAAATGGCTACACCACATTACCGGAACACATGCCGCCGTCTCACCGTTACTATGCGGAATGGAATCCGGCCCGGTTTATCCAGTGGGCCGGTAAGACCGGGGAGTCTACCGCCCGGCTGGTAGAAGCGATACTGGCCACGCGCCCTTATCCGGAACAGGGTTTCAAAGCATGCCTGGGGATTATTAATCTGACACGTGATTACGAACCGGTGCGTGTCGAAGCGGCGGCACGCCGGGCTCTTGAGTTTAAGACCTGCTCCTACCGGTCGATGAAGGCTATCCTGTCCGCCGGACTCGACCAGTACGATAACGGCGCACAACCCGCTCTACCGGGACTGCTACCACATCAGAATATCAGGGGACAGGAATATTATCAGTAAAAGGAGTAATAACTATGTTTAATCAACAAACGATGTCTATCCTGCACTCCCTCAAACTATCCGGTATGGCGAGAAGCCTTGAGGAAAGGCTCGCTGACCCCCAACAGGCGGCGCTATCCCATGACGAATTCGTGGGACTGCTGGTACAGGATGAGAAGCTGTACCGGGATAATCTGAGGCTACGGCGGCTGCTCAAGAAAGCTAAGCTCCGCCAGGAAGCCGCCCTGGAGGATATCGACTACGGAGTATCCCGCGGACTCAGCCAGCAGGTAGTGCTGGAGCTGTCTAATCCCCAGTGGATAACCGCCTGCCGCAACGTGTTAATCAGCGGTCCAACCGGTGTCGGTAAATCATTTATCGCCTGTGCCCTGGGCAACGCCGCTGCCCGGGCCGGCTATACTGTGCTCTATGTACGGGCTCCCCGGCTGTTTGAAACGCTGCAACAATCACGTGGAGACGGCTCCCACCTCAAAGCTCTCGCCAGGCTGAGCCGGGTGCAGCTTCTGATTATCGATGACTTCCTGCTTACCCAGCTCTCAGACAGTGAGCGGAGAGATTTGCTGGAGGTAGTCGAGGACCGCTACCAGGCGGGAGCCACCATTATTGCCAGCCAGTGCCCTGTTAAAGACTGGCACCCCAACATCGGCGACCTTACCCTGGCCGATGCCATCTGTGACCGGCTCTTGCACAACGCCTACAAAGTCGAGATGAGAGGCGATTCTATGCGCACCAAGAGACCGAGTACGAAAACTGATAGGAAGGAGGCAGTTGAAAGTGATATTAAATTGAGTTAAACTTTACCTTAGTCCGGCGCCACTAATGGGGTGTGGCCGATTTCCCCGAACAGCCGGCCGTTTTCACCCCGAACAAGCGGCCGTTTTCAGCGAAACACGCAGACTGTTGACTTACCTGCGAGTATCATCCCGTCTGCGTCATATAGTCCTTCTAATGACTTAACCATGCCGGCGAGTATCAATTTCGGTGCTCGTGCTTGCTCGTACCTAGTAGGCATTTCCTGCGACAAAGCCTTTCGAGAAACAACCGGCTTGCGATAGGTTCCCTTAATGTATTGGGTGGGGTCCACTGCCCAAAGTGATTCATACCTGTCAATGGTTCCCGTATTCACAAAAACGAGATATTCATCGCCAGATGATGCTTTTCCCAGAGGCGTAAGGAGTTCAGCTATCTTATAGGACTCCGAAACCGTGGCGGCCCCGATAACATTTGCGTAGTCAGCAAGAGGCTTCGAGACCTCTACAGCTTTTGAAATAATACCAATATTGTCCGAGAAAATTGGCCACCAGTACCCTTCGGGCAGAGAAGTAAGAACCTTTAGTTTTATGCGTTTTTCAAACGCTAACGTGGGAGGCTCAAGTCCTGATGTGGCCATTTTACTGAGAGACAGAATGTCGTTGGGAGTTCCTTTCCTCACCTGAACCACATACACGATAGGATAGACGTCGGTGTCAAACACCTTTACAGAAGAGAAATCCCTAAACGATACAGGCTGGTTCGACTTCAATAGTGATTGTATGCCTGCACTATATTCTGCACCTAACAACTTATTGGGAACAATTAAGCTTGAATACCCTCCACTACGGCTCAAGGTAAGCCCCAGTTCAACAAATACCACGAACAAATCCCAATTACCAGAGGCGGCTTTCCATTGAGTTGAGCAGTATTGTCTTAGCTCTGCGTGGGATCTTGCCATCTCCTCCGAGTCGACATACGGTGGATTCCCTATTACGGCGTCAAAACCCGGGTCCGGTTTGCGATTGCCCTTCTCATCATAGAACACCTCGGGAAACTCCAGCTCCCAGTGGAAGAACCGTCTATCTTCACCCAATGCTATTGCTTTTCGCACACTCTTCTTTTGTAGTAGCTTATCCCAATCAGGGTTGGGAGACTGGAGATTTTCCACCAGAGTATTGTATTCATCCCACCTGATATTATTATCAAAATAGGCGCTGACCCAGAGGTCAGCAAGAATACGGAAACGCATCATATTGTGCTCAAAGTCCCGCTCCCACTTCTCTTTGTTGTGAACATCCCCCAGTGTCTCGGTAGGTAGCTGGGCAATAAGAGCGCGGTTCTGGAGTAAGTCATACAGCTTCTTATTAAAAGCCTCCTGGAAGAGCCCCAACTGCACCGGTGCCCGGCTGAGGTCAATAGGCTTGCCTTTCTTTCTTTTAACCTTTGGTATCTCGTCAAGGTCGGCTACCCTAGCGCCAATAAGACTGTTACCGACACGCAAGTGGTGGTTGAGAAAGGAGAGGGGCTTGGACTTAGCCATCGTACCCAGCCATAATGTCAGCTTGGCAAGTTCGACAGCTAACGGGTTCAGGTCGACTCCGTAGATACAGCTTTCCACCACCCGCCGGCGGTAATAGGTGAGCTCTGAGTCCTCAGCAAGTTCGAGAGCCGGTTCGATATATGGGTCAGTAGCGATAGCCTCGGCGAGGAAGTCTGTAGCCCGTGCCAGGAAATGACCGCTACCCATAGCTGGGTCCAGCACCTTCAAAGAGAGATAGGGCTCAAGAAGTCTTTCACGTTCTTCGGCAATTTTGCGGTCGTATTTATCGGTTGGCTCGAGGCCCTGCTTCTGTTCCTTCAGTTTTTCCCATTTGGCGATGACTTTATCAACCTCCGGCTTTAGCGCCTTCACCTTTTCGTGGGCTTCTCTGGTAAGCGGGTCAAGCGTATTCTCCACGATGTAATTGACGATATATTCCGGGGTATAGTAGGAGCCGCTGGCTTTCCGCTCTCCTTTATCATTGGCAAGATACAGTTCATCCTTCTTGTAGGCTATCTTCTTATCAGGGTATTTGTCGGTCGGGGCATATTTGATGCTGCCCTTATCCTTTACAGTCACTAAATCATAGGGAGCAATCCGCGGCTTAAACTCCAGGAGACCCTCATATATACTGCCTAAATGGCGCTCGCTCAGGGTATTGTAGTCCACGGCAACTTCGCGCCCCAGTTTCTTGTCGGGAATCCGGGCTAACTGATGGATAGCCTGAATCAGGAAGGCATCGGCAATAGCGTGCTCTTCAAGAAAGGGATGTTCTTTAGGGTCAAAAAGTCCACCATTGTATTCAGGCACGCCCAGGTCTGGGTCGCCCTCATTTATCAATTTAGACAAACTGCTGATACGTTGATAGTAAATGGTTGATTTGGAACTGAGCTGGTAGCCCTTTGCCAGAGTCTCATCGATTTCTTGAGTCAGCTTGTGGATGCTGTACTTCTCGTGGTAGCTTTGGCTAGTGGTCAAGGGAAGCAGTTCTCTTGCTTCAGCGTAGAAGACAAAGAGCAGGCGGTAAAGCAGTGTTAATGAGTTATCGTAAATAGTCTTTAGAGCCTGTTCGGTGAGCTGGTCGTGAGAAAAACCGGCGGCGAAACCATGGCACAGGATTTCTACCACATCATAAGCACGCTCCTTGATATCGGCTTCCAATTCCACCGCATACTGGTTGCTATCCTCAAGCACACGGTCTAAGAACGACTTGCCATCAACCTGGATTAAAGCGGCTTTGCGGAAGAAGAGGTAGAAATACTTGAGATTTTCTTCTGGAGCTTTTTCAAGGAGTTGAACGAGGTCAACTTGATAGTAGTTGCCGAGAGGTAAGTGGGACTTCGCGCAGTATAATCGCCACAATCTGCCGTTAGTAAGGATGCCCCATGTCTGTTTTGTGCCGGTTAGATAGTTGGCAATCTGGAACGAAGGATTCTGGTTGGTGAAAGTGTCACGGTCGCTTGACTTGGCTAAATCAAGCTCCCGCTCCCAGTATTTGGCATCAGCAACGCCGATACACAGCGTATAGTCATTGTTTTTGAGCTTCTCATACGCCTTGTTCTTGGCTGTTTGGTCTGGAAACAGGGCGTAATCAGGACGGTTTGTATGCTCGCCCACCTGGGTAGGAGCCTGGACGATATAGCCATTAGCATACCCCAGCAGGTCAAGAACCGGCTGAACAAATTCCTTCTCTGTTTGAGGTTCATTCAAAAAGGGCACTATCCGCTTAGTTGACTCGTAGAGGGACAATAGTTGCTTGCGAAAGGTAGCCAGTTCCCCATCACTCTGCCACTCTTTCCATTGAGGTAGCCGTGCTTTGAGGAAATGGTCAGAGAACAAGCCCCGGTTCAGAAACCATGAACTCGGCTCGGCAAGTGAACCTTGATTCTTTCCCTCAGCCATTCAACGTAGCCCACTCGGTAGAGATTCCGCTATTATATTACTCCCAAATACCGAAAGCTGTCACGTTAGACGACTGAGTGCCCTGTGTGATGAGCTAGCTATTATTGCACAAAACTGACAATTGTTACCCCATTACCACATGGCGGGTCTTTCAGATCAGTTCCCGAACTTTTCTTTGAGAAGAAGCAGCTGATTCCGGCTTTACAGTAGTTGCTTGTATCTTATCCAAAGTAATAGCTAGCTCTAGTTCACCTGCAGCAGTTGGTCAGCAGTACTGGAGTATGACATAAGTCATATATGGGTATTTATTTCCCGACGTATAATTATCTTGGAAGATAAAAGGTCAAGATTGTAAAAATGTGTGCAATAAATAAGTATAGTATAATTAAACCTGCATGGAGGTAATAAGAAATGTCTGAGATAAAGGTGGATTGCACAGGTGAAACCTGTCCGATCCCTTTAGTTGAAACCCGGAAGGCCTTAAGGAAAGCAAAAGAAGGTGACATTGTGGAGGTCATCGGAACTCATCCTTCTTCTAAAAAAGAGATACCAATGG
>Ga0307378_10000264_pt1 | contig 97977 bp, 71 predicted proteins | sample UN1MG_FD_202238 | JGI IMG/M metagenome (GOLD analysis project Ga0307378, IMG submission 202238) | Soil microbial communities from Risofladan, Vaasa, Finland - UN-1 | ecosystem: Environmental > Terrestrial > Soil > Coastal area > Acid sulfate soil | place: Finland: Risofladan, Vaasa | collected...
ATGGACTCCTTTCCGAACTTATTGTCGTAAACAATAATAAGCATCGGCAGGAGTCCGTTTGCTGGTATAATGAATCTGCTATCCATCGTTCAATAGCCTAAAAATTGGCAAAAGTCGAGCTTAGAGGCGCGTTGTGGGCGATGCAAAAGGTAGCGGCTGCCGGTTGTACAGGCTAGGCTCCGGTTTCATCCGACGAGACGGAATCAAGCACATCGACTTGGGCGATGACACGGGCAGACAGAGGCAGTATGGGGCAATGAAATCGGCGATGGGCGGTTGATTATGTTTGTTGATGAGGCGAAAATCTGGGTCAAGGCGGGCGACGGAGGCCACGGCTGCGTGAGCTTTCGGCGGGAGAAGTATGTTCCCAAGGGCGGGCCCGACGGCGGCGACGGCGGCAAAGGCGGAAGCGTCTATTTCGAGGCGGTGGACAACCTCGATACATTGCTGGATTTTGCGGGGAAGCATCACTGGCAGGCCCCGAACGGCCGGGGCGGCTCGGGCAGCAACAAGCACGGGGCGGACGGCGAGGATTTGACAATCAAGGTGCCGCCGGGGACGCTGATATACGATACGGATTTGGATCTGCTGCTCAAAGACCTCAACGAGGTTGGGATTAAGGTCCGGGTATGCCGCGGCGGCCGGGGCGGTAAGGGCAACAAGGCATTCGCGACGGCGACGAACCAGACGCCCAGATACGCCGAGCGGGGCAAGGAGGGGCAGGAAAGAAACATCCGACTGGAGCTGAAGCTGATCGCCGACGTGGGGCTGGTCGGCAAGCCGAACGCGGGCAAGAGCACTCTGATTTCGCGGTGCTCGGCGGCGAGGCCCAAGATAGCCGATTATCCGTTCACGACGCTGGAGCCCGTGCTCGGCATCGTGGAACTGAGCGATTTCAGGCGGTTTGTGATGGCCGATATCCCGGGGCTCATCGAAGGGGCGCACAAAGGGGCGGGGCTGGGTTTCGAGTTTCTGCGGCACATAGAACGCACTCGCATTATAGTGCACCTTCTTGATATAATGCCGGTGGATGGGTCCGACCCGGTTGAAAACTACAGGGGAATACGAAGCGAGCTGGAGCAATACAGTCGGGCGCTGGCGGATAAGGCCGAAGTGGTCGTGGCCAACAAGATAGACCTCGTGCCGGATAGTGAAATTGTGAATGAGACAGCAAAGAAGCTGAACAAGAAGATTTATGCAATATCGGCAGTCACGGGGGCGGGGATAAAGGAACTGACTGAATTGTTGTGGGAACAGGTCAGAGAAAGCAGGGAATCGGGAGGCCGTTAATTGTGAATATAATTGCGATAGACATCGGCAACACGAATATTAACATCGGGCTTTTTCTAAAAGGCGAAGAGAAGTTCATAAAGTCCGTCCCGGGCGAGGACCGAACAAAGCTCGCCGAGCTGCTTAAGTCTTCGTGGCAGATGATTCCGGTCGCCAGAGGCTCGAAGCAGAAAAAGCGGGATGGCATGATAGTTGTCAGCAGCGTCAAGCCGGCCTGGACGGAAATGATACAACAGATTGCAGAGGAAGACCTTGGTGAGAAGGTCTATGTTATAGGCAAAGACATACCGCTTCCCATAAGCCTCTGGGTGGATGAGCCCGGCAAGGTCGGCACCGACCGCGTCGTCGCTGCGGCGGCGGCCTATGCCGTGGTCGAAGATGCGGTGGTGGTGGCGGATTTAGGGACGGCGATGACGATAGACCTTGTGGACCAGCACGGTGTGTTTGAGGGCGGGGTGATTTGTCCCGGCATTGAGATGGGCGCCGATGCGCTGCAGCGCAGCACCGCGCAGCTTCCCAAGGTCAAGGTCAGCAAACCACAAGCACCTTACGGCAAGAATACGAGCGACGCCATAAACTGCGGCTTATACTATTCCGCGGTATCGACCCTGCAGGAGGTCACTCGGCGCTACGCCGAAAAAATTGGTCGATGGCCGCACACAGTGCTTACCGGCTCGGCTGCGGAGCTGATAAAGGACGACTGCGAATTCATAGACTCCTATGTCCCCAACCTGGTCATCAAAGGGATTGTTTTGGCTTATCAGAAATACATCGAGGATAAGAACGAGTCCCTGTGAACCGGCCTTTCTCAGACCTGCTTCGGCAGAAACGGGCGGGCTCATGATCGCCGACGAAGCCCTTTCGCCTGCAAGAAATACGAGTTATCAAGAGGAGATTGTGAAGTGATGAGGACAAGCAGGTTCTTTCACTCGATATCTTTGAGGCCCGGCGGCCCCAACCACAGGATTTCCCTGCAGAACAGCGCGGCCATAATTTCTTTGCTTCTTGCACTTGTGCTGATACTTGCTGGTTGTGACCATGGGACGCTTTATGAGCAAGAGCTTGGAGGGTCCGGAAAGGGTGCTGCTCGCTGGTGGAAAGGCAACCTGCATACGCACACACTGTGGAGCGATGGCCGGGATTACCCGGAAATGGTTGTCCAGTGGTACAAGAAGAATGGCTGGCACTTCCTGGCCCTGTCGGATCACAATGTTCTTTCGCAGGGGCAGAAGTGGATTGATGTGCCAGATAAGGGGGGAGGAGTGGAAGTTTTCAATAGGTATCTCGAGGGGTTCGGCGACAAATGGGTCGACAGGCGGACGGTCGATGGAAAGGTGCAGGTGCGTGTGAAGCCATTGAACGAATTCCGCTGCCTTTTCGAAGAGGCGGGTTGGTTCCTGCTGGTTCAGGCCGAGGAAATTACGCAGAAGAAGGCGCACGTCAATGCCATTAATCTGCGCGAAGTCATCCCACCGTACGAAGCAGACAGCGCGCTGGAAGTAATGCGAGGTTGCGTAAATGAGGTTATGACTCAGAGTGGGGGTGCGGGGCGAATGATGTTGGCCCAGATTAACCATCCGAACTTTCGCTGGGCACTGAGAGCAGAAGATATCATCTATGTTGAAGGGGCCAGGTTCTTCGAAATATACAACGGACACCCCTCAGTTCACAACTGCGGCGACGAACACCATGTCGGTACGGAACGAATGTGGGACATCATCCTGACCAGGCGACTGGCGGAATTGAACCTGCCGGTTATCTACGCCACCGCCACAGACGACGCCCACGAATATCACAAATGGGGACCCCAGTCCGCCAATCCCGGACGAGGCTGGGTCACCGTGCGAGCAGGTCACCTCACACCCGAATCTTTGATCAAGGCAATGGAGGCCGGCGACTTTTATGCCTCAACCGGCGTGGTGCTCAAAGACGTGGTCTTTGATGGCAAAACGCTCAAGGTCGTAATCAGACCCCAAACAGGCGTTTCTTACACTACGCAGTTTATCGGCACACTGAAAGGCTACGACCCTGAGAACAGACCGGCGGTGGATGCAAACGGCGTTGAGATTAGAACGACGCGCATTTACAGCGATGATATCGGCAAGGTTCTGGCGGAGGTGAAAGGCACAATGGCCGGCTATACACTGACCGGAAAGGAGATATACGTGCGCGCCAAGGTTATCTCAACTAGGCCCACGGACAATCCGGCGGTCGCTGGCGACGTAGAGGTTGCATGGATTGAGCCGGTTGTACCTGACCATGAATAGCCGCCGACCGCCCTGTTTGGAGCAGGCGCCACCACGTAACCATCTCTGCTGGCAGCCCTGAACATTTTGCGGTACAATCCAATTCCAGCAACTATCCTGATTTACCCTATTTGGGCTTGGCTGATGGGCACGTTCGCAGCAGTAATGACAGGGCAGGGCACGGGGGCGATATCGACGATAGAGGTCTTTGGCGAAGGCGCCGGCGCCATCATAGAGAAGATATTCCGACCGGCGGGCGGCGAGACGCTTACGTTCGAGGCCGGAAGGATTCTGGTGGGCGCAGTCGTGGATGGCGGGGAGACTATCGACCAGGTGGTCGTCGGATGCGAAGGAGCGAACGCCATCGCCATTAACTGTCACGGCAATCCGCTCATTGTCGAGCTTATAATGGAGCTGCTGCACAAACAGGGCGCCGAGCTTATAACCGCCGAGCAGCTTTTGGCGAAAGAGCTTGTCGCTCAGGGGTCCCTCAACACCATTGCCGTCGAGGCCAGACTCGCACAGGTCAGGTCGCTGACGCTAAAAGGAACGAGAATCATCCTGAATCAGATTGGGGGCGGACTGAATGAGAAGGCCGCCCAATGGATCGAGCAGGCGGACGACGTATCGATTGAGCAAATCCGCGCCGAAGCTGCGCAAATACTCCGTGACAGCCAAACAGCAAAGCTGATTATCAGCGGCTGCACAGCGGTCATCACGGGACCGCCCAACAGCGGCAAGAGCACCCTGCTCAATTACCTTTGCGGAAAACAGAAGGCGATTGTCACCGACGTAAAGGGTACGACGCGGGATTGGGTCAGCGGTCGCTGCCAAATCGGGCCTCTTTCGGTGGAGTTGATTGATACGGCCGGGCTGGAGCGGGAACTTGCAGAATCAACCGACGACGCCGTCGAAAGAGCGGCGCAGCAGAAGACGCTTGAGTTTTTCGAAAAGGCGGACCTCGTCCTGCTGGTTTTGGATGGCGGCGAACATGTGAATCAATTTGATGAAACCGTGCTTGAGAAGATTGCAGACAAGAAGATACTGACGGTGATTAACAAGTGCGATTTGCCGCACCGGCTGGACATCGACAGGCTGCCTCAGATTTTGAAGGATGGCTTGCAGATAAGTGCGAAGTTCGGTACTGGTATAGAGAATCTCGTGAAGAAGATTCCGCAAATCTGTGGGGCAGCCGGTTTCGATTCCAGAAGCCCGATTTGCGTGAGCGAGCGACAGGAGAACCTGCTAAAGAGTTTAGAGAAGGTCCCGTCCACGCAGGAGGCTGTGACAATCATCGCAGAGTTGTTAAACGGCCGGTTGGAGGTATAATCTTCGAGTATGGCTTCCGAAAGTGACAAGCTGACGCCTGCGATGAGGCAGTTTGCGAGGTTCAAGGATAAGTACCCGGACTGCATACTGTTCTTTCGGATGGGCGATTTCTACGAGACCTTCTACGAGGATGCCAAGACCTGCGCGAAGGTTTGCGGGCTTACGCTGACCAGCCGGAACAAAGGCGTTAATCCCATACCGCTGGCGGGCGTGCCCTATCACGCCGTGGACGGCTACCTGAAGAAAATGCTCCAGGCCGGCTACAGGGTGGCGGTCTGTGAGCAGGTAGAGGACCCGAAGACCGCCAAAGGCGTCGTCAAGCGGGACATCGTGCGGATTGTGACGCCGGGAACATTGACGGATGATATCCTGCTGAACTCGAAGGAGGACAATTTCCTTTGTGCGGTGAATCTGGGGACCAAAGGCGCCGCGGCGATTAGCTGGGTGGATATTTCGACGGGTCATTTTTTTGTCGAGCGGATTCCCGAGAAGAAACTGCTCGATGAGCTGCTGCGGCTTTCTCCGGCCGAGTGTCTGCTTGCGGACAGGCGCGGCGAATTGTTCGAGGCGGAGATGCGCAAGCTTTCCGGGGACATCGGGCAACTGACGAATGCGGTGGTGACGGAGCGGCCGGCGTGGTACTTCGATTTGTATCAGGCCAGGCAGCGCCTGCTGAAGCACTTCGGGACCGCTACGCTGGAGGGATTCGGCATTGGAGATGGCGATGAGGATTTGATGCCTGCGGCAGGCGCGATTATCGAGTATCTCAACGAGACGCAGAAGACGACGCTCGGGCATATACAAAGTTTGAAGAAAATCGGTCGGCACAAATTTCTGCAAATCGATACCAGCAGCCTGCGGAGTCTGGAGATTCTGCGCACCATCCGCGCCGAAAGCACGAAAGGCTCGCTTCTCAATTGCCTCGACGAGACGATGACAGGGATGGGGGGCAGGATGTTTCGCAACTGGCTCTGCATGCCGCTCTGCGAGCTTGCTGCAATAGAGGCCCGCCAGCACGCCATTGCCGAGCTGAAGGACGCCGATGCCGGATTGGGTGACATTCGTAAATTGCTGTCGGTCATAGCGGATACCGAGAGGATTGCGGCGCGCGTGAGCACGCTTCGGGCGACACCGAAGGACCTGGTTGCCCTGGCGGCAACTCTGCGAAAAATACCGCAGCTTCGCGAGTCTTTGCAGCGATTCGGCGCGGGCCTGCTGACGTCTCTGGCGACACAGTGCGACAGCATGGATGAGTTGGCGGACTTGCTGGAGGCGGCGATTGAGCCGGAGTGCCCCTCGCATCTTCGGGACGGCGGCGTCATAAGAAGCGCGTTCGATGAGGAGCTTGACCGGCTGCGCTCGATTTCGACGGACGGCCGGAGCTGGCTCAGGAACTACCAGAAGGAGCAGATCGAGCGGACCGGTATTGCGAACCTGAAGATAGGCTACAATAAGGTTTTCGGCTATTACATCGAGGTCACGCATTCATCGGCCCAGAAAGTTCCGGCTGATTACGTGCGCAAGCAGACGATAAAGAACGCCGAGCGTTACATCACCGACGAGCTGAAAGAGTACGAGACCGAGGCGCTGGGCGCCCAGGAAAAGGCGGTGGAACTGGAGCAGCAGCTTTTCGAGCAGGTGCGTCGCCAAACCGCGCAATATGTGCGCCGGCTTCAGAAGCTCGCCGAGACAATAGGCCAATGCGATTGCCTCGCGTCGCTGGCGTATGTGGCAAGACGACGAAACTACATCCGCCCGAAGATGACCGACGGCACGGACCTTGTCATAAAGGAAGGCAGGCATCCCGTGCTGGCCGAATCGCTTGGCGCCGAGTTCGTGCCGAACGATATCGAATTAGGCGGCAAGGCGGGGGACTGCCTGATTGTCACCGGGCCTAATATGAGCGGCAAAAGCACTTACATAAGGCAGGCGGCGCTGCTTGTGCTGATGGCGCAGACGGGCAGCTTCATTCCCGCGCAAGAGGCGACGATAGGTTTGGCCGACAGAATCTTTACGCGGGTTGGCGCCTCGGATGAGCTGGTTCGCGGACAATCCACGTTTATGGTGGAGATGACCGAGACGGCCAACATCATCAACAACGCCACGGAAAAATCGCTGGTGATTCTGGACGAGGTTGGGCGAGGCACAAGCACCTACGACGGCCTGGCGCTGGCGTGGGCCGTAACCGAACACATCGCCGGCCGGCTAAAGTGCCGAACGCTCTTTGCCACCCACTATCACGAGCTGACGGAACTGGCGGAACTCTTCGCGAACGTCAAGAACTGCAACGTCGCCGTGCGCGAATGGATGGACGAGGTCGTCTTCCTCCACAAAATCCTGCCCGGTGGAACGGATAAGAGCTACGGCATCCACGTGGCAAAACTTGCGGGCGTGCCAAAATCAATCCTCGACAGGTCCAAAGAAATCCTCGAAGACCTCGAAAGCACCTTCCAGAAGGAAGCCACCGGCGAACACCTATCAAGGCACAAGACAAAGCAGCCGGACGCCGACTCGCTGTTCGTCGAAAAACACAAGGGCGTTCTGGATAAGCTCGGCTCGATCGATATAAATAATCTCACACCGCTCGAGGCAATAAACCTGCTTGAGCAGATCAAGAAAGAAATCGAGTACCCGTGACCTTAGAACCCCCTAAGCACCGTCCCTACGGTCCGGTTCCTGACGTTTTGTGGGCTCAGCCCCTCCGCTGGGGCGCAAAAATGACAAAAAGCAACTTCAGTCGATCACAATGGTTTCGAGTTGGGCGACAAGTGACGGTAGGTCCTGCGTGACCGTTTCCCATACGACATCGAGATTCACGTCGAAATAGCCGTGGATAAGTCGATCGCGCATTCCGGTCATACTTTTCCACGGCAAATCAGGATGAGCCTCTCGCAATTGTGCAGAGACGCCGCGCGCCGCTTCTCCAATGATTTCCAGCAGGCGAACCAATGACAGGCTCAACATGCGGTCCGTATCCAGGTCCTCGCGGGTCCGCCCATCCACAAAACCAACCGCCTCACGGGCAGCATCGAGAATGTGTCGCGTCCGAACGGCGTCATCTTCGAACATACTGCACCTCCGCTGTGGCAACCACTTGGTCGCGGAAATATCGGCTCAGGTCTTCCGGCGTGCGAAGCTCCACCTTTCGACCGCCAAACAAGCCGGACAACTCCTCTTCCATCTCGAACAGACGGAAAAAGCCGGGGACGTGACCGGGCATAAAATCCACTAATACATCCAAATCACTTTCCGGGCCGAAGTCGTCCCGAAGCGCCGAACCGAAAATCGCCAATCGGCGAATATGATGACGTCCGCAAAAAGCCGCAAGCTGGTCTTTTCTTACTGCAACGTTCCTGTTCATCTGCTTCCCATCCTGCTGGTTCAGTGCCTGCCCAAGGATATCGGTGACGTACTTGCCGGGTATGGCGTAAGCCCTGCCAATCTTGGCGGCCTTTATCTGCCCTTTCCTGACCTTTTTGTAAACTGCAACCCTGCTTATCCCCAGAATCCTCGCCAGTTCTGGAATGGTTATATACGCTTTTTTTCCCACAAGAAACTGCCCATGCTTCTGTAACCTGTTGTAATATCTATATTTACATCTCAGCATTGGTTAACGTTGGTTAACCAGCATGCCTGAGGTTAACCTGTGCGGTGTGCCAAGTCAAGCATAATTTCAACAAAGCTCAAACGCGCGGCCAAGCAGATCAGAAACCAAAGCCAGCAGTCCTGACCAGCGAGATTACTGTTGATGTTCAGCCTGTAAAATCCGCATTATTCTCGGGTCGCTTTGATCGATGGTGACCGCTACCTGTTTTCTTGTATCCTGCCCGAAGTACTCGAAGATCCCGACCAGCAGATAGCTGATATTCTGCCTCAGGTCAGCGGAGTATCTTGTGGTCGCGGCCTCACCGACCCACACGACTTTTCCTTTGTCGGCGGCATTCCGGCGACCGGTATCCGAAAGCCTGATGGTAAGCCACTGGTCGTGGTAGGTTTCGGCGTACGGGACATAGCTTCCGTAGCCGTAGTAATAGCGGCGGTATCCGCCGAAGCCAAAGGACGATGCTGGTCCATAGTAAGGTTCGAAGCCGGTTACCTCCCGGCGATTTATTCCGAAGGCAAAGTCGAGTCGGTAGTCTGCGACGTCCTCTTTGGCCGCGTGTGAGAATCCGCGCCGGGCCAGCAACTGCTCGATTTTGCCTTTGATTTCTTTTTGGAATATCGGGTTGTGCGAATTTGCATCGACAGCGAGGTATATCGCCGCCTTGTCCGGAACGGACAGCCCGCGCTCCAGGAAGCCGTTGACACGTACCGTGTAGCTTCGGGCGCAGCCGGCAGTCAGGCAGGACAGAGCAGCTAATATCAAACATAACCTTTTCATTTGAGCATCTCCTTTTCAAACGTCCCGGCAACTGTTGGATCCAACGAAGCAAGACAACCTGTTCAACTTTGCTACGGCCGATTATAAGGGCCTGTTCGAATCTTTCGCTATAGTGTACAGCCTTACTTCTTTTCCATCTGCTTTTTTTCAGATTCACCGGATTGATTATTTGGCCGGGGGCCCTATTATATCGGGATATGGAGAACTATATCGCCGACAGAATGGGCAAAATCGAAGCCAGTGGTATAAGGAAAGCCTTTGCACTGGCCGCCACGGTCAAGGACCCGATAGACTTTTCGATAGGCCAGCCCGACTTCGATGTGCCGGACGTGCTGAAAGAAGGAGCGATAAGCGCGATAAGGGCTGGCGCCAACAAATACTCCCAGACGGCCGGCGACGGCGAGCTCAAACAGAGGATCGCTGCCCGAATCCAGCAGGAGTTCGGCTGGGACAAACCCAGAGTCATTGTGACATGCGGTGTCAGCGGCGGCCTGCTGCTTTCTTTTCTCACACTGGTCAATCCCGGCGACGAGGTGATTATACCCGATCCTTATTTCGTCATTTACAAGCACGTGGTCAATCTCCTTGGCGGCAAGTGCGTGTTCGCCGATTCGTATCCGCATTTTGACCTGCCCATTGAAAAGATAGCCGATTGTGTCACCGACAGGACAAAGATGATAATCATCAACTCGCCCTGCAATCCCACCGGCGCGGTGTATTCGCACGAGCGCATGAAAGCTCTGGCTTATCTGGCGGCGCGGAAGAATATAATTATTCTGGCGGACGAAATATACGAGGCGTTCTGCTATGACGGCGATTGCCCGAGCATCGCGAGCTACTACGACAAGACCATATTGCTGAGGGGCTTCGGCAAGGCATACGCGATGACCGGCTGGAGGCTGGGCTACGCGGCGGTCAATGCCTGCCTGGGCGAGGCGGCGGATGCTATGACCACCGTGCAGCAATATACCTTTGTCTGTGCGCCGACGCCTCTCCAAAAGGCGGCAGCGGCCGCTTTCGACTGCGATGTCAGTGCGCTGATTCGCCCCTACAAGAAAAAACGGGACCTTGTTTACGAAGGGCTCAGGGGGCGATTCGAAATGACCAGACCCGCCGGAGCGTTTTACGCCTTCATCAAGGCGCCGGGAGGCTCGGCCGCGGCTTTCGTCGAAAAGGCCATCAAGAACAAGGTGCTGGTCATTCCGGGGGGCGTGTTCAGTGAAAAAGACACCCACTTTAGAATAAGCTACGCCACCAGCGACGACACAATACTGCGGGGAGTCGACATCCTGAACCGGCTGGTCTGATCAGCAAGCAGTGCAGGACTCGCCCTCCAATGAACCCGCGACAAGAACGCCTTAGAACTGGTATCTCATGCTCAATATGGCATAGGTAATGTCTTTTCTTCTCGAAACCGACGTGTCCATCGATATCTGCTGGTAAACTGACGGAATGAAGGTCAGATTCGGGGTCAGTTCAAAGTGCGATGAAAGCCCGAAGTTGGCGTATGACCAGTCGTGAGCAGCGCCTCCAAGGCCGTCGGTATAAGCTACTTCGGAGGACAGGCGCAGAGGCTGAGGCAGCAGGGACGTCTTGACGTCGTGGTCTAAACCGAAGCGATGGACCCAGCCGGTGACGCCTCGATTGGCATGGCCGCTTCCGGCAGGATATTCATAGTGGGCTATGTATCGGGGAACGGGGCCGTTAGGGAGAAGATTGGGCCAGGAAAATGCGTATATCCATTCGAACGTCGTGTTGGCTTTGGCTCGATCCAATCCGTAGTAATGTTCGTATCCCACGCTAATGCTGTAATTCAATGCGTAAGGCTCGGTTTCGAAGAGGCGGCCCTTGTAATACGGCCGATAGTCGAGTCTCTGCTTATCGACGTAACCGCTTGACGTCGCGTTTCGATGAGTGACATTTATGCCAAGGCCCGTTCCGTACAAATCGACATCGACGGTGTTGAAAACGCCGCCCTGCTGACCGTATGCTTCGGCCCCCTTGCTGAGCCACTTGGTCAGGTAACTGAACTCGTAAGTCACCCCGAGCTCTTTATGTTGAGCGCAGGCCAGACTGGCGGCCGACATCCGAAATAGTCCAGCCAGTAACATCCTCAAATAACCTCAATAAGCTTTTCACTCGACGCTTTCCTCAGCCAGTCTTTGCTGTTTTTCTTCTTCCTGACGAATTTCTTCCTTTTCTTTTTCGATGAGCTGTCTGGCCCCGATGAATTTCTCTGTCAGGTCCATCTTGGACGGACACACGAAGGAGCACAGCCCGCATTGGAGGACCAGCGGAGCAACTCCAATCGCTGCAAGGATTTTTCCCTTATCCGCGGCTTCTCTCACCATTCCCAGTGCAACAGGGCTGTTGATGTATTTGACTGCGCCGGAACCTCCTACGAAGACGATTGCATTGAAGTCGTCCACGCACAAGTCGTTCAGAGGCGCCACAGCCTCGGCCACGCCTCCGAGCATACAGTATACCTGTTAACAACGCCCTATTCTTGAACTTGCGATAATTGTCTCCACCCCGGCGTCATTCAAGGCAAGCCTTGTCTTGAAAAGCCCTTCATCCCGGAAATTCGCAGCGGGCACGACCAGCGCGGCTCTCCTTGCAGCCGCCCAAATCCCCGCCGCCCCACTCAGGACGCGCACTGCGGGTTGGCCGGCGAGGGGGTAGCGGCTACCCGCCGCTCGCACGCTCCTCGGCCTTTTTCTTTCTGCCCTCTTGGATCGAACTATAGCCGCATTTCGGGCACTTGTCTTCAAAGGTCTTGGGAACCGTGCCCTTCTCGAAGATAAACCCGCACTTGGCACATTTTACCGCCTCGTAACCGCTGGGCTCGCTGCATTTCGGGCAAGTGACTGCCGGCGTCTCCCCCACCAGCCCCGGATTCTCAGCGCGGGACTGCTCCAGGAACTCGTAGTACTCCAGCTTGTTCATCTCCCATTCGTTATTGCACTGTTCGTTGCGGCACTTCATCCAGATCTGCTCTGTGGCGTACTCCTTGGGGATTCCACTACTTCCCCCGCCAGATCTGGTCATGAGAGTGATGCCGGCGGCGACGGCAAAACACGCGATGATAACACCGATCATAATCGGTTTCTTCTTGCTTTCTTCCATACCAGGATCTCCAAAAAAAACGACTACCTGCTTACAGCAACTCAGCAGCACGATACCACCAAATCGATTATTTGTCAAACGGTTATTCTCGGTGAAATCTCGGTTTTCTGTGCAAGGCGCATAAGAGTGCACAAGGAGGCCGGCGTACATCGAGGATGTGCCGTGAGCGTCGTGCTGCGGGGCTGACGGCGTGTAGCTCCGGCAGCTATGTTGCTCGCGGGTTTTGTCGCAGCTAATCCTATTTGCGGCCCGCTTTTTCTTCAGAAAGGCTGCTTCTTCTCTCAAGGGGGCCAGATGAACCTCGGCTCGCAGAATGCCGCCCGCAGGATCCTGCCGGGCTCTTCGGGCATGGCGGTGCGGGCCGAAAGATAAGCGGCTTCGATAACAGCCATATTCCTGAGATTCTCCCGGACAGTACTGCAAAGCTTAACATTATCGGGCGATAGGATACTGAGGGCAAAGTTTTCGAGCACTTTTTTCATATCTAAAAGTCCTTGGCCGCCGGGCGGCGATTCGTCGGCCCTTTGCTCCTGTCGGTTGTTGCCGGTCAAACCATTCTCGCTGACGGTCAGGATTTTATCTGCGGTATAGAGCCTGATGGTCTGCGCTTGTGGGGGGGCGCCGTTGTCGGGGCAGGCCATCAAATTGGCGATGAGGGAGTCGCTGAACTTCATGGTAACCAGGGCCGCCTCTTCGGTCCGATAAAGTCGCTGCTGTCTATCATGTGCCCAATTAGTGGTCAGCGCATAAACCTGCTGGGGCATGTCGAATTGGGAGACGATCAGGTCGATTATTCCGAAGCAGCGGTGCAGGAGCACGCCGCCGCCGGCGAGTTTTAGGTCGCTTTCCCAGGAAGGCCGGTGCTCAGGATATAGGTGACAGGCGGCGGTGAGGAGAAACACTTGCTCGCGTGGGTACTGCTGCAGAAGCTCTGGCAGCGCCGGCGTGAAACGGCCGGGATTGGCCACGGCGAATTTAACATGCTCATCGTCAGAAAGGCGCACAAATTCCGCCGCTTCTTCGAGATTCCGCGCCGGCGGGGGCAGTTTTAGAATATTGAATTTCTTCTTTACTGCGGTCCTGAGGTGTTCGTTACAGGTATGTATCGGCGCGGCAACCAGCAGGCAATCAAGCTGATTCTGCATTACGAGCCGGCGGTAATCATCGTAAGCGGCACAGTTGTATTGGTCGGCGAACATCTGGGCAAGATTAGGGTCCCTGTCGGCGACGGCCTGAATCTGAAAATGGCCGAGTTCACACGCCGAGTCAAGCAGGAGCTTACCGGCGTCATCGAGCCCAAGCACAGCGGTTTTCAACCTGCGTTCGCCCATCCTGTACGCTGCTTATAGCCCGCCTTTCACTTACAATGTACAACAACAGTACTTCCAACACGGTAATTGTACAACGCGGCGGCACCGTTAGTAAACACAAATAGTGAATCGTGAGTCCCCCGCACTGAAAATGAATAATGGTTGACCAAACTCATCCGTAGGGTAGAATGGCATTCGATAAAGAAGTTGTTTGCAGGATTCAGATAATAATAAAGGGTTTCAGACATGTCTATGAGTGACCTCAAGAAGGCATCTGTCGGAGGCATTTGTGCTGTTGTAACGTCGGCGACAGGCGATGCTGCGGACACGGGGGCCGTGGACAAGCTGATTGCCGGAATCAAAGACAAGGATGAGAAGGTGCGAACAGAGGCCTGGCTCGGCGCCGGGCAGGTCGGGGCGCAGGCGGCAAAGCCCCTGGCCAAAGTGATGAGCAATAACGACCTGGAGGTTGCCCGTGCGGCCAAGCGCGGCTTGTGGCAGCTCGTCCGCCACGCCGGCCGCCCGAAGGCCGGCGCCGAAAGAAAAGCGGTCGAGGCCGAGCTGCTCGGGCTGTTAGGTGATGACCAGCCGGTCTCCGTGCGGCGCGAGGTGCTGTGGATGCTTTCTGAGATCGGCGCCGGCAAGTCCGTCGATGCAATTGCCGCTCTGTTATCGAATGAGCAACTGCGCGAGGACGCCCGAATGGCGCTGCAGCGGATTCCCAACAAGAAAGCCCTGGCCGCGCTCAAGGCGGCGCTGGACACGGCCCCCGATGATTTCAAGCTCAACATCGCGCAGTCTCTGCGACAGCGCGGCGTTAAGGTTGAGGGACTCCCCTGCGTCAAGCTCGTACCGACGAAGAAAACGAACGTCAAACGACTCGGGTAGGGCGGTGGGCCGAGAGAGTTGCAAATTCGCTGGCAACCGTGTGGTGCCGTCTGATTGCGATGCAGAAAGGTGACAGACAATGAAACAAACAAAGCAAATTACCAGGCGTGAATTCTTAGGGACTGCTGCCGCCGGCGCCGCGGCGATTGGTGTGCCATATTTGATTCCGGCCCGAGCGCTGGCCGCACCCGGAAAAACCGGCGCGGGCGACCGGCTGACAACGGCCCACATCGGCATCGGTGGAATGGGCGGCTTCCATCTGCGCGATATGAAGAGATTCCAGGACAACGGCACAGTCAACATAGCCGCCGTCTGCGACATCGATGAGAATCGCTTAGCTGAGGCCGTAAAGACCGCCGGCCCCGGCGTCGACGCCTACCGAGATTACCGTTATATCCTCGAGCGCAAGGACATCGACGCCGTCGTCATTGCCACCCCCGACCACTGGCACGCCGTTCAGATGGTCCACGCCGCCCAGTGCGGCAAGCACATCTACGTCGAAAAACCCGCCTGCTGCACCATCGAGGAAGGCAAGGCGATGGCGGCCGCCGCAAGGAACAATAAAGTCTCCGTCCAGGTCGGCTCGCAGGGGCGCTCCCAGCCCGAAGCCTATCTCGCGCATCGCTACCTCGTCAACGGCAATATCGGCCGCATCAGCAAGGTTGCTTGTTTCCACTACAACAGCCCCATCGACGATAATCCCGTTCCCGATAGCGACCCGCCGGCAGAGCTCGACTGGGATATGTGGCTGGGCCCATTGCGATGGCGCCCTTACAACAAGCGATACTGTCCGGGCACCTTCCGCTGGATTATGGAATCCGGCGGCGGACAAATCCGAGACCGAGGCGCGCACGTGATGAGCTGCGCAATGTGGTGGATGGGCGCCGACGGCACCGGCCCCCTCACCGTCGAGGCGACAGGCACGCCCCCGACCAAAGGCCTCTGGGATAGCGCCGTCACCCTCGACGTTACCTACACCTTCAAAAATCCGGACTGGATCCTCACCTGGAATCAGCATGACGGCAATGCCGTGCCCGCCGAAGAGCGTACCGGCCAAGAGCCGGGCGGCAAAATCAGTCGCCCCGGTTACGGCGCCGTTTACCACGGTGATAAGGGGACATTCGTCCACTGGGGCGGCGACGGCGGCACCTGGGTCGAGAAGAAGGCACGCGAATGGAACCCGCCCGCCGGCGCAAAGGATGTTTACAAAAGTCCCGGCCACAAAGAAGACTGGTTCAACGGAATAAAAACGGGCGCCAAAACCATTATGAACATCGAAGCCGCCGTTGGCGTGGCCAACCTCTGCAACATCGGAAACCTCTCTTATATCCTCGGCCGAAAGCTTCAGTGGGACCAGGCCAAACAGGAGATAGTCGGCGACAGGCAGGCAAAACGGATGATGGAGCGCCCGCAGCGCCACCCTTATCATTTGTAGGAGTCTGCCGGACTTTCAGGTCGCTCTGCTCGGGATGCACGATCAACGAGTCACACGATTGGCCATTTCGTGGAGGCCGTCGAGGCAGAGCTGTGACCAGGTCTCCATATCAGCTCGCACCGCTTGCAGCTCGGCCGGGGTCATAAAGCTCATCTGTGTAATCATTTGTTCTCGCTTGCTTACGTTCGGGGCATCCAGAACCCAGTAGTGGACGATTCCCAGGTGCACGCTTCCGACCTCGTTGGAGTCGTCATTCAGAAGTGCGACAATACGGTCGGTGTGGCTGGTTTCTACCGACACTTCCTCGGCCACCTCACGCTCAACAGCAGTAAGATAATTTTCGCGCAAGTAAGCAAATAAAGAACTATTATCAGCATCAATAGGATTTATATGGCCTCCTATTCCGATAGACCGCAGTCCGACGAGCCTCGTTTCCCCGGCCCGCGTCCCCCTGACGTAGCTGAGGTACTTGCCGTCGCAGGCCATAATCACGTATGGAATGAGCTGCTTATATGCCGGGTCGGCTTCAGCCTTAGACCGGGGCATGAAGCGAGGCCCCCCCGGAACAAACACCTTGCTCAGATAGTTATCGACGTCGAACACAAGGCCCTGAAACATCCCTGTCTGCTCAAGGACCTTTCGCTCGACAACCAGCACGTGTTCCTCCCGGCCCATACGCTCCCCGCTATGCGCTATTCTTATTCTTGGTTGGAATAATAAAGTGGTCGGGGACCGGGAACTGCGAGCAGAGGAGCAAAGCTTCCCTTCCGACCTGCTCGATAACAGATTCATCGTCGATGTTTTCAACAACCCTGTTGATAAGGCCGGCGATCTGCCGGGCCTGCTGCTCTTTCATGCCGCGCGTCGTAATAGCCGGCGTACCGATGCGCAAGCCGCTCGGATTGGCGGGCGGGGCCGGGTCGTTCGGTATCGTGTTGTAGTTGGTGACAATTCTTGCCCGGTCCAGCGCCTTGGCTAATTTCTTGCCCGGCACACGTTTGTTTCGCAGGTCGATGAGAATCAGGTGATTGTCGGTCCCCCCGGAGACGAGCTGAAAACCGTATTCGAGCAGCTTCTCGGCAAGTGCTTTGGCGTTCTTGACAACCTGTTTTGCGTAGGCGACGAACTCCGGTGTGTCGGCCTCGGCCAGTGCGACGGCGATAGCGGCGATGGTGTGCATGTGGGGCCCCCCCTGGAGGCCGGGGAAGACGGCCTTATCTACGTTTTCTGCGTGTTCGGCCCTGCAAAGCAACATTCCGCCGCGGGCGCCGCGCAGCGTCTTATGCGTCGTGCTGGAGACGATATCGGCGTATGGTATGGGGCTTTTGTGAATCCCGGCGACCACCAGCCCCGCAATGTGAGCAATATCGCTGACGTGGTACGCCCCCACCTCTTTTGCAATCCGGCCGAAAATCTCAAAGTCAATCTCTCTCGGATAGGCGGTCGCTCCGGAGATAATGAGCCTGGGCCGGTTCTTTTTTGCGAAGTCTCTTAGCTGGTCATAGTCGAATCTGCCGGTGTCGGGATTGACGCCGTATTGGATGGAGTTAAATATCTTTCCGGACGCAGTGGCTTTCCAGCCGTGTGTCAAATGGCCGCCGTGTGTGAGGGAGAGGCCCATGATGGTGTCACCGGGCTTGACAAGGGCGAGATATGCGGCCCAGTTTGCGATGGAGCCGGAGTAGGGCTGGACGTTTGCGTGGTCGGCATTGAACAATTTCTTAGCCCGGTCCTGAGCGATTTTTTCGACGAGGTCTGTGACCTGCTGTCCTTCATAATATCTTTTTCCGGGGTAGCCTTCGGCGTACTTATTTGTCAGACAGCTCCCGCTGGCCAACATTACGGCCTTGGAGACGTAGTTTTCGGATGGGATAAGGCGAATGGCGCCGCTTTGTCGAGCGCCCTCCTGCCTGATAAGCTCGTAGATTTGCGGGTCGTACTGCTCAAGTGCTGTTATCATATTCCTGCCTCCCAATAAGGCGGCGCCGGAAAAAGCTACCGGCGCCGGGACAGTCAACTTGGCCAAGTCATCCGGGCCAGCTCACGTCGGGTATGACCTGGAATTCCCAGAAAGCCAACGCCTGGGTTTGCCGATTCTTATAGCAAAGCGGCTGTTTTTGTACAAGTATTTATTTATTGACAAAATTCAGCTAAAGATTAGGATAAATGAGGTTAGTAGTCTATCAGCAGTAGGATTCGATCAAGGTCTATGCCAGAGAATTCTAATAATAATGATGATTTAGGCAGGGCGCGGGCGTTGTTCGCAAAGGGGCAGGATGCGGCCGAGTCGAAGAATTTCGATGAGGCTATAGCGTTGTACATTGAGGGGCTTCGTTGGGTGCCGGACGCGGTCCAGGAGGGTCATATAAAGCTTCGTGAGCTGGCATTTCAGCGTCAGTCAAGCGGCGGCGCCAAGCCCACGGATGCGGAAATAGCGGAGCACTCAGGGGGCGATACGGCGCTGGAGCAGATGCTGAACGCCGAGTATCTTCTGGCGAAAGACCCGAGTCATTTGTCGTATGCGGAGTCGATATTGAAGGCGGCGTCGGCGGGAGGCTACAAAGGGACAGCCAAATGGATGGCGGACATGATATTTCTGGCGAATAATCGCGCCAAGAAGCCGTCGTTCCAAATATACGTTTTGTTGAAGGAGTCATACGAAGGTATAGGCAGGCTGGACCGTGCGATTGCGGCATTGGAACGTGCCATCAAGGTGAAGGGCGTGGATGCGGAACTGTCGGGCGAGCTGGCCAGGTTGTCGGAGAAGCTGGGCGTAGGCAGAATCGCGCGAGAGTCTGAAGACGAGCCGCTGGAAGGGATCGAGGAGGAAGAGGCAGCGGGAGGGCAGGAAATGGAAGAGGAAGTCAGCGGGGGCGAGCTTGGTCCCATACCCGGCGAGTATTTGGATGCGTCGTTGGCGCGAGCGACGGGCTTTTTCGAGAAGGCTCGCCGGGTGGCAACTGTGGGCGATTACGATTTCGCCATCGAGCTGTATCTGAAGGGCATAGGCTGCACTCCGGATGCGCTTCACGACGGACACATACCGCTTTTCGAAATGGCGCTTCAGCGGCAGAGGAAAGGGGGCAAGAGGCCGTCCATGATGGAGAGGGTGAAGCGTATGCGGCGCAAGACGCCTCTGGAGCAGATGCTGAACGCGGAGTATCTTTTTGCGAAAGACCCGGACCATCTGGCTTCGGGCGGCGAGATGCTGAAGGCAGCGGTAGCGGGCGGTTTCACGAAGACGGCGAACTGGCTGGCAAATTACATTTTCCAGGCGAACAATTCGGCCAAGAAGCCTTCGCTCCAGATATACGTGCTTCTAAAGGATTCTTACGTGGCACTTGGTCAGTTTGAGAAGGCTCTGGTGGCGTGTCAACGTGCGGCACGTTTGAGGCCTGATGACGACAGGATTGCCGACGAGCTGAAGAACCTGACGGCGGAGATGACGGTTGCCAAGGGCAGGTACGACCAGGATGGGGATTTCCGCAAGGCGATCAAAGACCGTGAGGTCCAAGAAAGACTTCACTCTCAGGAGAGCATCGTCAAGACGAAAGACTATCGTCAGGAAGCGGTGGAGGAGGCGCGCAAGGCGCTGGCCGAGGACCCGAATTTGGCAAAGAACATATACAATCTGGCGCAGGCATTGTCGGACTTGCAGGACGACGCGGGTGAGAACGAGGCGATAGAGCTTTTAGAGAGGGCATACAAGAGCAAGAGCGATTTCAGCTATGCCCAACGTGCCGGTCAGGTAAGGATAAAACAGCTTAAGCGCAAGATTCGGGAGGCGAAAGAGGCGGTGGATGGCGGCAGTGGAGATGAGAGGACCAAAGCAAGGGCGGCGGAGCTGTCGGCAAACCTGAACCATGCGGAACTGGAGCACTACCGTCAGTGCGTCGAGAACTACCCGACGGACCTGCAAGCCAAGTATGAGTACGGGACTCGTCTGGTTCGGAACAAGCAATATGATGAGGCGATACCGCTGTTTCAGGAGGCGCAGCGCGACCCGCGGCACAAGATATCGGCGATGGACAAGATAGGGTTGTGCTTCTTCATGAAGGGGTGGTTTACTGATGCCATCGACGTCTTTACCCAGGCGATAGAATCATACGAAATCAAGGACGACGGTATCGGCAAGGAGCTGCGCTACAATCTGGCGCGGTCGTATGAGGAGCAGGGCGATTCGGAAAAAGCGCTGGAGATTTATCGGCGAATAGCTCAAGTCGATTTTGCGTTTAGAGACGTTCGCCAGCGGGTGGACAAATTGAGAGGCATGGGTACAGGACCGGACTCTTTGTGATTCTTATGGGCAGCTCAAACAAAGTGAGGACGTTAATTAGGAGAATATAGTGGCACATTCTTTATCAGCGAAGAAGAGAATCAGGCAGAACGCGAAGCGGCGGATTATAAACCGTGCCCGCAGGAGCCAGGTGAAGACACAGGTCAAGCGTTTTGAGGCGGCTGTGGCCGGCGGTGAGGTGGAATCGGCAAGCGAGCAGTATCGTCTTGTGGTCAAGAAGCTTGATAAAACGGCTGCGGGCGGCACGATGCACAAGAAGACGGCGGCGCGAAAGAAATCGCGTTTGGCCGCGCGGCTCAACAGTCTGCAGGCGAAGAAACAGTAATAGTGACGAGTCAGGATAAGCAAGCCCGTCGGGAGAGGCTGGTTCGGTCAGATTAGAGCGGGCGTCCAATCGAGGCGGCAGGTGATTGAACGCTCTTGTTTATTTTTTTAGTGAGCCGGATATGGCGGAGATTCTCAAGGAAAGAATAATCAGACTTCTGAAGCAGGCGGATTACACGCCGGTGAAGGCGGGGCAGTTGGCCAGGGCGCTTGGTGTGAGCTCGGAGGATTACCCGCAATTCAAGCTGGCGTTCGAGGAGCTTCGTCGCGCCGGCCATGTGGTAGTCGGCGGCGGGAGCCTCGTGGGTCTTCCGCCGATGTCGGGGCAGGTGACAGGGACGTTTCGCGGAAGCGTCAAAGGCTTTGGCTTTGTCACGCCTCTTGAACCGAACAGTCACGGTGATCTGTTCATACCTCCCGGAAAGACAGGCCAGGCGATGACGGGTGACACGGTGGCGGCGCAGGTTGTCAGAGAGGGTGGCCGTGCGGGGCAGATGCGGTTCAGCGGCAGGGTAATCGAAGTTCTCGAGCGGGCCGAGAATCGATTCGTGGGTACTCTTTCGAAGGAGGCGGAGGGCTGGATTGTGCAGCCTGACGGGTCGCGGTTCCTCGAACCAATCGGCGTGGATGACGTCACGGCAAAAGGCGCCCGGCCGAAAGACAAGGTGGTGGTGGAAATACTAAGTTACCCGACGGAGAAGTATCTGGCCCGCGGCGTGATTGTCGAGGTGCTGGGTCGGTCGGGCCAGTACGAGACGGAGATACGGTCGATTGTCTGCCAATATCATTTGCCGGATGAGTTTGACGCTGAGTGTCAGGTTGAGGCGCGGGAGGCGGCAGGGCAATTCAGGGCTGACGCGCTGGAGGGGCGTGAGGATATAACGGCCAAGGTGGTGATTACGATTGACCCGCCTGACGCCAAGGACTTTGACGATGCGATAAGCCTTGAGAAAGATGGCGAGGACAACTGGGTGCTGGGCGTCCACATTGCGGACGTCAGCAGTTTTGTGCCAGAGGATTCGTTGCTGGACAGTGAGGCGAGAGAGCGTGGCAACAGCGTTTATCTGCCGGGCAAGACCATACCGATGCTGCCGGAGATTCTTAGCAACGGCGTGTGCAGTTTGCAGTCGGGTCAAGAGCGGTTTGCCAAGAGTGCGTACATAACTTACGACAAACAGGGGAACGTTTTGTCGCGGCGTTTTGCCAACTCGGTGATTTGCTCGACGCAGCGGCTGACGTATCAGCAGGCGGACAAGGCTCTGCGAGGTCGAGCGAAAGATGTAAAGGCGGAGGTGGTCAGACTCCTGAAGGACATGGAGTTGCTCAGCAGGGTGATTGAAAAACGGCGGATAAAGAACGGGATGCTTCACCTGGATTTGCCTGAGACGGAGCTGGTGCTGGACAAATCGGGGCGGGTCGTGGACGCACACCCGGCGGACGACAGCTATCCGCACACAATGATCGAGATGTTTATGGTCGAGGCCAATGAGGCGGTGGCTTCGCTTTTGGACAGGCTTAACTTGGCGTTTATACGGCGGATTCATCCGGAGCCGGACGTTATGAGCCTGAAGAATCTGGCGCAGCTTGTCAGGGGGTTTGGTTATAATCTGCCGCGGAATCCGGACCGCTCTGCGATACAGGATTTGCTTGATGGAGTCAAGGGTGCGGACTGCTCTCTGGCGGTCAATTTAGCGGTTCTGCGCAGCTTCGAGAAGGCGCAGTATGCCCCGCTGCACGTTGGCCACTTTGCATTGGCTTCGACGCATTATTGTCACTTTACCAGCCCCATCCGGCGGTATGCGGACCTGATGGTGCATCGTCTTCTGGAGGGGGACCTGCGGAATGGGTCATGTCCGCGCGGAGCAGAGCAGGACCTGGTGGAGATCGGAAAGCACATTACCTTTACGGAAGAGCGCGCCGATGACGCCGAAAGGGAGCTGACGGCTGTTCTGATACTGCAGATGCTGAGCAGTCATATCGGAGACGAGCTTGATTGCGTGGTCACCGGCCTGACCAATTTCGGCGTTTTCGTGCGGTGCCGAAAGTACGGGATCGAGGGTCTTGTCCGCACGGGCGATTTGGGACCGGACGAATGGAAATTCGAACCCAAGTCGCACTGTATCACGGGGGTGCGTACGGGATACACTATTCGTCTGGGCCAGGCGATGAAGGTGCGGATAGTCTCGGTAAACGTCCCGGCACGGCAGTTAAACGTTGTCCCTGTTGAGCCGTTGACTGGTAAGGCGGCCCGAACCACCGCAACCAGAAAACCAAAGAAGGGGGAAAAAGAACGCACTGTAAAGCGGACAGGCGGAAAAGGAAGATCTCGAAAACGATGAGAGCCTTCGAGGCGAACGATTGATACGCCATGATCCAGCGCCGACAAGTGCGTCGCCAAGGTCGTCAATTAACTCAAACTGACTGTTCTGGGGCCGATTTTTTATATGACTCCCTTGTCAATAAGGGATTAGAGCGAGTTCAAAAACCCTTTATTCCCCGGGCACGCTTTGACAAGAACCGTGTTTCTGACGTTGCTAAGCCGATTTGCGGGGAGAATCGGTCAGTCTGAGTAATCAAGGCAAATTAACGCTTTGTTCAAAACCGAAGTGGTCATTCCGAGCAGAGTTCGCCCAAGGCGGACGAAGTCGAGGAGTCTATTAAAACAGATTTCTCCGCTCCGGGCCGCTTCGCGGCCCTTCAGTCGAAATAACGGTGGGTGTAAGGATTTCGCGACACTTCGGTCGAGATGACAAAGAGGCTCGGCTAAGTTTTCAGCAGAGCATCAGAACCTTTAGGCTTAAACGTATTGTCCTCTAAATGCCGTGCTGTGGGAAGCGGATGTCCTCGGGTGTCACGGGGGTATATGAGCACGCCTTGACGGCGTAGAACAGATAACCGAGTGCAACGAGCAGGTAGAACAGCGGTGCATAAGGCAGATGGACCCCGGCCGCGCCCAGAACAGTGTTGATTATTATAGCGGGTGTCACCGCCACAACGGCCAGACGGAGCAGGGCCCGGTATGAAAGAGTCGTATTGCACCATTTGGCAAACAGCAGTCCAACCGCGGCATATATGAGCGCCTGGATGATTCTGTATGCGTAGGAGCCGAACAGGGCAAACGGATACATGATTACCGCGAAAAACTTCCTGAACGTGTGCAGCCAGCCCGTTATGCGGTCGGCGTTTAGAACAAAGTCCTCCACCTGCGACAAGTCAAAGGCTCGGGTCTCGAATTGGCTTTTTCGCCCAATCAGCTTTGTCCTCGTGAGCAGACAGAAGGCATTGGGGTCGTCGAGCGAAGTCACGGTACCGGTAGTGTCAATGATTGCCAGGACATCGTTGCTTTCGGGGTGCTTGATGTAGTAGGGCTGAGCCTCGTCTATTGACACCTGGCCATTGGTGATTGTGATCTGCGGCACCTGTTGGACGACGGCGGGCGCCTCGTTGTTGACGAAATCAGTCAGGCCTATGTGCACGACTACCATGGCGGGTAGCCAGCAGGCCGCCAGAAGCAACAGCAGGTATGCAAGGTTTGTTCCCTTCCAGTGTAATCCAACTTCCCTGTATAGCGCCTCGGAGAAAAATGACAGCAGCGGCACGTGAATGATGGAGAACTTTTTCATGGCTGTTTGGTACGCCTTCAATTAGTTTATTGGCGCCTTCTGTATATCATATAAAGGCACAGGCTGATTTTACGCAAAGATGCACTCGATTGTCAACACAGAGTATAGGGGCGCCAACGGCGGATGCAAGTGGTTTTGCACGACGAGTTTGTCGGCCTCTTGACATTTTGCATCAGTTTTGCCATACTGGTCGGACAGAAAGTATCGTTGATTCTCTTGTTTTGGAGTTTGCTATGCGAGCATCAGAAATGCGAAAAGGTCAGACCATCAATATCGACGGCAAACTGTATGCAATCGTGGATTTTCAGCATGTCAAGTTGGGCAAAGGGGGAGCTGTCTATCAGACAAAGCTAAAGAGTTTGACGGATGGTTTGATTCAGAACGTTCGGCTGCGGTCTGAGGAGATTGTGGAAGAGGCGTATCTGGACAAGCGTACGTACGAATATCTTTATTCTGCGGGCAGCGATCATATCCTGATGGACACTCAGACGTATGATCAAATCACGCTGGATGACGATGCGTTCGGGGACGGTGCGAAATATTGCAAGCCGAACACTCAGGTTCAGGTGAGCATGTATCAGGGCAAGCCGGTGGTGGTGACTTTGCCAAATACGGTGGACCTGGAAGTGAGCGACACATCGCCTGAGATAAGGGGAGCGACGGCGACGAATCAGAGCAAGCCGGCCACATTGGAAACGGGGCTTGTGGTCCAGGTTCCTCCGTTTATCAAGGTTGGTGAGCTTATCCGGGTGGACACGCGCACGGGGCAGTATGTGACTCGAGTGAAAGAATAGCGTTATGCCTTTTGACAAGGTAGGGAAAGTCCTCGTAAAGATTTTCGGGTCTCGGAATGAGCGGCTGATCAAGGGATACTCGGTCATCGCAAAGGAGGCGGGGCAGTTCGAGGAGCAGATACGCAAGCTTGACGATGACGGTCTTCGTGGCAAGACGGGGGCATTTCGGAGTGCCTTGGAAGCCGGCAGCCGGCCGGAGGATATTCTTTTCGAGGTCTTTGCGGTGGTTCGGGAGGCGGCGAGGCGCAACGTCGAGATGCGTCACTTCGATGTTCAACTTATCGGCGGCAACGTCCTGTACGAGGGCAAGATAGCCGAGATGGCGACCGGGGAGGGCAAGACGCTGGTGGCCACGCTGGCGGCATATCTCGTTCATCTGACGGGCAGGAGGGTCCATATTGTCACGGTCAACGACTATCTGGCAAAGCGTGACGCCGAATGGATGGGCCCGGTGTATGAGGCGCTGGGCATGACGGTGGGGGCAATTCAGGCGGACATGGATACGGGTGGCGATGAGCGAAAGAGTCAGTACGAGTGTGACATCACATACGGGACGAACAACGAATTCGGGTTCGACTATCTTCGTGACAACATGAAGCTGTCGCTGGAGCAGATGGTGCAGGGGCCTCTGCAATATGCGATTATCGACGAGGTGGATTCGATACTTGTGGACGAGGCGCGGACCCCGCTGATCATATCGGGTCCGGCCTTTGACGACGTGAGCCGCTACAAGAAGGCCGACGGGGTGGCGCGGCAGCTGATCTCGCTACAGGGCAACTACGACCGTATCAAGAAACAGGTCGATTCTGCCGAGCGGACGATTGCGAACGCGCAGGGCGAGTTGAGCGAAGCCAAGAGAGACAAGGACCATACGCGGATTGAGAATGCACAGGCGGCAATCGAAAAGGCGGAGCGTGAACGCCAGAGCGCCCAGGCCAGGCTTGAGGGCATCACGCAGTATTACGAAGTGGAATATGACAAGAAAGCCGTTCATCTCACTCACGAAGGCGTGGGCGCGGCCCAGGAGATAGCGGGTCTCGGGTCGTTCTTTACGGGGGCAAATATGGAGTGGCCTCATCTTCTGGAGCAGAGCCTGCGTGCGCACGTGACGTTCGAGAAGGAAAAAGAGTACGTGGTGATGGACGGCAAGGTTATCATCGTTGATGAGTTCACGGGTCGGCTGATGCACGGTCGGCAGTGGTCTGACGGCCTGCACCAGGCGGTTGAGGCCAAGGAGAATGTCACGGTCAAGGAAGAGACTCAGACGCTGGCGACGATTACACTGCAGAATTTCTTCAAGCTTTACGCCAAGATAGCGGGGATGACTGGGACTGCGGCGACGGAGGCGGAGGAATTCATGAAGATTTACAAGCTCGACGTGGTGGTGATGCCGACGAACGAGCCGTGCATACGGGACGACCGTGAGGATGTGATTTATAAGAGCCTGCGGGAGAAGTTCGATGCGATAGTGGGTGAGATAAACGAGATAAGCAAGTCGGGCCGGCCGGTTCTGGTGGGTACGATAAGCATAGAAAAAAGCGAGGCCCTTTCGGAGGCTTTGACCAAAAGATTCGGTCTTGAGCACGAGGTGCTCAACGCCAAGCAGCATGCACGGGAGGCGTTGATAGTGGCCAAGGCGGGCCAGCAGCACAAAGGGCGTGACGGGCATATGCGGGGCAATGTCACCATTGCGACCAATATGGCCGGGCGGGGTACCGATATCAAGCTCGGCCCAGGGGTGCTTTTCGAGGTTATAAGTATTGAAGATGACCCATCCGACAGAGCTGTTAGAATCTACACGCTGAAGCAGCGTGACACTGGCAACGAGATAACCCTTAAATCGACCGATTCGATGGCGCACGTGTTCGGAATAAAGGAGGGTCAAAGGTGGGTCGGCGGGCTGCATATTCTCGGTACGGAGCGTCACGAGGCCCGGCGAATCGATAATCAGCTTCGCGGGCGTTCGGGCCGGCAGGGTGACGCCGGGTCGAGCCAGTTTTTCTTGTGCTTCGACGACGATTTGATGCGGGTTTTCGCGCCGGAGTGGACGGTAAAGGCGTTGTCCTGGATTGGCTGGGAGGAAGGTCAACCCATCTATCACCGCCGGATAAGCAAGGGCATTGAGAAGGCCCAGAAGAAGGTGGAGGAGCGGAACTTCGAGATACGCAAGAGCCTTCTCGAATATGATGAGGTGATGGACTACCAGCGGAAGATTTTCTACGGCCGTCGGCGCAAGATTCTGGGGGGTAAAGGGCTCAAAAGCATTATCGAGGAGATGATTGAGTCTTCAATCAGGGAGAATTGCGAGACGATACTTGACAAGAATTACGCTCATAAGTGCGTCGCTGAGTGGGCGCGGAGCAATTTCGGCATTGATTTGAAGCTGTCGGAGATTGCCGGCGCCGATGCAGACGAGATAGAGGCTCTAATCAAGTCGGAGGCGAAGAACAACGCGGCGAATGAAATATCGATTTCTATGGGTGAGTACCTTGAGGACGTGGGTGACGCGGGCAGCTGGGATATAGGTGGGCTGTGCAAGTGGGCGATGAGCGCTTTTCGGGTGAGCCTGAGCCCTTCGAAGGTGAAGCACCAGTCTGCGGATGAGATCGAGGAGCAGCTGATTAGTGCCGCCGGGGAGCAGATTGAGAAGAAAGATTGTTCACAGGTGCTTGAATTTTTGAAAGAGGACTTTTCGGCTGGGATGTTTTCCGAATGGGCGCGTGCGAAGTTCGGGATCAGGCTGGAAGTCGAGGAGCTAAAGAGGCTGAATGCTGGTCAGATTGTTGAGCAGCTTCTCGAGAAGACGGCCCAGAAGTACAGGCGACGCGAGATCGAGTATCCGGTCGAGTTCGCGATGAGCATGGTTTACGGGCGCGAGGGGCCCAACGTGTATGCATACGAGGCGCTGGTCGAATGGGCGAACAGGAAATATGAAGCGGGGCTTTCGGTGGAGCGGATACAGGAGAGCAAGCCTCGTGCGCTGCAGAAGGAGCTTTTGGAGCTGAGCGAAAAGTTCAGCGACGGCGAGCTGGAGCAGGAGCTTGAGAAAAAGCTTTCGACGCTGGACGGGCGGGAATTGGTGAGGTGGGCCAATGAGCGATTCAGCGCGTCCTTGCGGGAAGAGGACCTTGGGGACGGGCCGGAACGGAAGGCGAAACTGGCCGAAGCAGCGAGGGAGTTTCTGCGGGCGGAGCTGAGCGACCTTGAGAAATACGTTCTGCTGCAGGTATACGACAGCGCGTGGAAAGACCACCTGTATGCGATGGACCATCTGAAGGAGAGCATCTGGACGCGGTCGTTCGCGGAGAAGGACCCGAAGGTCGAATATAAACGAGAAGGCTTCCGCATGTTCAACGAGATGCTCGAGAGCATCGAGGACCGGGTGACGGACGTTATCTTCAAGGTCCGTCTGGAGGCTGGTGCGCGGGCTCGAAGCGTATGGCAGGTGAGTCAGACAGCACATGATGAGGTGGGGCAGTTTGCGATGGCCGAGCGTCAGCGGGCCGCCGCGCAGGCGCCGCAGGGTGAGCAGGCGGTGAAGCAGATTCGGCTGGAGCAGCCGAAGGTCGGCAGGAATGACCCGTGCCCCTGCGGCAGCGGAAAAAAATACAAAAAGTGCTGCGGAAAAAACGCCTGAGAACAGCCGAGAGCGGACAGCGTCTATCGGGCAGTGGTTACCGCTTTGCAAATTGTTTGATTCATCGGTCCCAAAGCGTTATCTTTGACGATATAGCTTCTGAACGGTGCGCAAATGGCCCAAAAGTCAAAAATCGAATGGACCGAGTCCACTTGGAACCCGGTTACCGGCTGCACTAAGATCAGCATCGGCTGTCGCCACTGTTACGCCGAGCGTTTCGCACTGCGCCTCCAGGCTGCGGGCAGTCGCAACTATGCCAACGGCTTCCAAGTCACATTACACCCTCATGTACTCAAAATGCCGCTTCGCTGGAGGCAGCCGCGCACCATCTTCGTCAACTCGATGAGCGATCTTTTTCACCGAGGCGTGGACTCTGACTTCATCCGCAAGGTCTTCGCCGTAATGGTCGAGGCCTCTCACCATCGCTTCCAGGTATTGACCAAACGCTCGTATCGGCTGCTCCAATTAAGCGCGGAGCTTCCGTGGCCACAGAACGTATGGATGGGCGTGACCGTAGAAAATGCCGACTACGCATTTCGGATAGACCATCTCAGACAAACGCCTGCTGCGATAAAGTTTATATCCTTTGAGCCCCTGCTCGGCCCTGTTCCAAATGTAGATTTGGAGGGCATCGACTGGGTCATCGTGGGCGGCGAATCGGGCCCTGGTGCAAGACCCATGCAGGCCGAATGGGCCACCGACATCCGCGACCAGTGCCTGGCCGCCGGTGTGCCCTTCTTCTTTAAGCAATGGGGCGGCATCAACAAGAAAAAGAACGGCCGTACACTCGACGGCCGTGTTTGGAACCAGACACCTCTTAAGCAAGAATCTCGCTATGTTTCGGTGGGCCCCCACCTGAAAGTTGGATTTGCCTTTTGAGAAAATTTCCCGATGAAATCTGTGGCGATCACTTCTCCTTTATTCTTGAGTTCCCTGATTACCTGCCATAAATGCTTGTTTAGCCATATCTGTTCCCGCAGACTTTCAACTAGTTGTGCCCACGTCCATGGCTTCCGGCGCAACTTATTGCAAAGCCAGCGTGTAAGCTGTTTCAAATCAGGCTCAGGTTTTATCAGGTATTGTTGGTTAGGGTCGTCTTCCTTTCTCGCATAGTACCCGTTCTCTGGACAGCACTTCCAAACAACTTGCTTCATAAGATCCCGCCCGGCTTCATGGTCCGTCAGGTGCAGGAGAAAATATCTCGTCTTCTGGTTGTTGCCAAGCATTCTAATGTACGTCGCCCATTTCCCTCCGATTTTCTGCTTTAGCAATTGGATGGAGGCTTCACCGCGCGCATCGAAGTCGTTGATTGACTTAATGTGCTCCCACTCATGACCAGCGTAGACACTGTCAATCCTCGTTTTAAGAGCTTGCGGCGGCTTCGGTTGTTGCATCGCCATGTCCAACTCGCGCCAAATGAGGGTCAGTAACAATTCGGAGCGTGAATAGGCCTTGATCTTCCGCAGCACTTCACACGGGACGCTAAAACCATATGGATCAATAAACATGAAACAGGGTGCAAGCTTGTTGGCAGTTCTTTCGAACTTGTCTGCGAGCTCACTCAGAAGCTGGAAGGCGTTCTGACAATAGATCTTATAACTTACCTTTGCCGGTAACTCGCCAAGGCCGTCCAGTTCCTTCTGTAATTGACTCGCGTTTTCTTCGCTCGCCTCGATAAACATGAATATGACGTCACATCTGCTCAGGATCTTATCCCGCCAGCTATGCTCCAAGAAAGTCTGAAGTGCTACCAATGGCGAGCCTACCTCACCCCCAATGTGCTTGCCTCGGCCTGCATGCGTGTCGACATACAAGATTCTCCCACACCACGTACCCAACTTGGGAAACCACCCATTCAGATACTCCCGGATCAACTTGTGCTTTACAAATTGTAGGTTGGTATACTCTTTCCAATAGGATGGTTGTGAATCTTTCACCTTTCTTTCCCTTTCTTCACAAAGACAGACGCGATCAACTATTTTCTCCGCGGTGGTCTGTGACGCGTCGGCTACGATCTTACCATTCACCAAATGACAGGCGTTTCCGTCCGTGCGAATGTTAGTAAGAAATCCGATTTTCCGCAATTTCGAGGAAGCATGCGCTCAAGGGTGCAGGCACATTTGGCCGCCTATTATCCGGTTTTCGGCTCACGCGTCAACAAAAATCAGCCCGAAAAACCAAGAAAGTGCAAATTGGTGGCCGGTGCTTGTGAGTGGAAAGTCGTATCTTGTATTGGATTTCGCAACAAGTGCCGAATGACATTTTCTTGGCGGATTTGTCGGCGGGGCCAAGTCTGCGCGTTGCCGCCGGGTTATTGTTTTATCGAGTAGGTCAGGACGTTAACGGAAGCGGGCGGAAGGACGAAGGCGCGCATCAGTGAGGCGGTGCCTGAGACTTCTGCGGGCCTGACGGCGTCGGGGTTCTCGAACGTATTGTGGGCGTGGATATCGCCCGCCTTTAGGGTTCGCCAGGATTCGAAATCGGCCTTGGAGACGCCGAGCAACTCCACGTCCACGGTGGCCGAATCGCTGATGTGAGTATTCACCACGCTGAGCGTAAGTGTGTCGGCCTTTCGCGAGCAGGAGGCGGCGACGTGGGGCAGGTTGTTCGGCTTGTTGCCTTTGTCGGTAAAGGCAATCTGGGTGGTGGTGACATCACACGCGAGGGCCTCGGCGCCCTGATGCGGCACGTACATCTCGAAGACATGGTAGGTCGGCGTGGTAATCATCTCAGCGCCTTTGGTTAAAATCATGCACTGCAGGACATTGATGGTCTGTGCGATGTTGGCCATACCGATTTTGTCGCATTGGCGGTTGAATATGTCCAGCGTCAGGGCCGCCAGCACCGCATCGCGCATGCTGTTCTGCTGCCGCAGAAACCGCTCGTTAGTGCCGGGAATAACATGGTGCCACACGCCCCATTCACACACGGCGAGCTTGACGCTGTGCCCGGGGTCGTACTCGCCCATAATCTCCCAGTGCTTCAGCGCGACATCTTCAAGCCCGAGCCCCTTTGCCAGCAGCCCGTACCATTCATCGTTCCTGTACTCCGTCGCCGTCCCATAATCCCTGCCCCATGTGTAATAGTGCATGTCGAAGGCCTCCACCCGGCCGAGGCGATTTCTCCCTTTGTTCTCCTCCCCAACCATCGTCCTGAAAAATCCGCGCGTCCAGTCGTAGTTGTCGCTCGACGGTCCGCACGCGATTCGGTATAAGCCATCCTTCGGCGGAAAGTGACAGTACTCGGAGAACTGCCGATAGAACAAGGCATACTGGCTCGGGTCCATCGACCCCCCGCACCCCCAGTTCTCGTTGCCGATACAGATGTAGCGAACCCCGAATGGCTCCGGGTGCCCGTTCTGCGCCCGCAGGTTTGCCAGCGTCGAGTCACTGCCGACGTTAAGATATTCCAGCCAGTCGCGCATCTCCTGAGGCGTGCCGCTTCCCACGTTGGCGGCGATCATCGGCTCGGCGCCGACCTGCCGGCAGAAATCGATGAACTCGTGGGTGCCGAAGTGATTGTTTTCGATAACGCGCCCCCAGTGCACGTTTATTCTTTTCGGGCGATTCTCGCGTGGGCCGATTCCGTCCTGCCAGTGGTAGCTGTCTGCGAAGCAGCCGCCCGGCCAGCGAATGACGGGTGGCTTTATCTTCTTTAGCGCTTCGACCACGTCGGTGCGAATGCCGCGAACGTTGGGAATCTCGGATTCGGGTCCGACCCAGATGCCTTCATAAATGCAGTGACCGAGGTGCTCGGCGAAGTGGCCGTAGATGTTCGGGTTGATGACGCCGATTTTCTTGTCGGCGTGCACCACAACAGCGTGCGTCCCGGGACCGGATTGGGCCGGCGCGACCTCGGCGAGCACCGCGGCCAAGATGAAAATAACTACGGAAAGTGTATAGGACCGGCTTGAGCGTCTAATTCTTTGAGCCAGCATTTCACGCCTCCTTTTGTCAGGTATTTCGAATCAACTATTGAAGCCAAACCGGTTCCTATAGTATGCAGGGCGATGACCGTTGTCAAGCCGAAGGGCGGAAACACCGCAAACCGGCGCCGAAGGTATGCCTGCCCGCTCTGCTGCGAGCGTCAGCCGAAAGCCGGTTCGTCAAGGGCCTAAGATGTGTCCTGCAAGTCAAGGAACCGGGCACTGGAAACAAGCAGCAAGAAAGAAAGTGCAGGAAGCGAAGAGGTGGGTTGATGAAAAGGCAATGCACCGGTGGGATATTGAATGAGTATTATTGTTTGATCGGGTTAATTCGATTCCACTGGCCGAATCTCAGGACATTGTCTTTTTTCGCCTCATTGCGGGGCTCTTGCAAAAAGACCATAGCCCGCGTGTCCGGATGGCGGGAGCAGTATCGCTCGATTTGCGCCGGAGTCATTATCATGAAGGCAGTGGAAAGGGCGTCGGCGGTCGCGGCGTCGGCGGCGCAGGCCCAGGCGGCGACCGTGCCTTCGACGGGCTTGCCGCTGCGTGGGTCGATGATGTGCGTGCCTTTTTTCAGGCCGGAGCCGGCCAGGGCGTCGTTGTGCAAATGGACGAGGGCCAGGGTCTGTTCGAGGTTGGCCGGATTGCTCATTGTGAGGGGCCAGCCCGCTGTCTGCGGCGGTGAGCCGAGAGCAAGGACGGTGCTGAAGCCGCTGTGAACAAGGGCGGTTTCGATGCCCCATTCTCGCAGTAACTGGGCCATCTTATCGAGAGCATAGCCCTTACCGATGCCGCCGAGGTCAACCCTGACGCCCTCGGTAAGGACCTCAACGGTGTAATCGGCCTTGTTGAGTCTGAGCAGGTTCATGCCGGTTCGCTGACGGGCAAGATTCAACTCTTCACTGGAGGGCGTGCGGGCGGTCTTATCCTTATTCAGCCAGCAGCTCAGCAGCGGCCCGATAGTGACATCGAACGCGCCGCCCGTCTGGTCGTACATTTTGGCCGAGAGCTGCAGGCACTCGAAGGTGTTCAGGCCAACCACCAAAGGCCTGCCAGCACCGAGGTGGTTGATACGGGAGACATCGCTGTTTTCGATGTACCCGCTGAGTTCCTGCTCGAGCTTATCCAGCAGGTCGAAGGCGGCCAGGGCGGCCTGTCGGGCGTAGCGGGCGTCTTCGTGCACTATCATAACCTCGAAGGTCGTTGCCATCGCATCGTGGCAGAAGCGCTGTACGCCGGAGAGCGGATCGGCGCTGTCGGCAGTGAGTGACACCGGCGAGGGGGAGGTATTTGTCCGGGCGCCTTCGGTCTCGGGGGTATTCGCAGCCGCCCGGTGCTGCTGAAAACGGTCCCACAACTCCTTGGTCACATAGCCGCGCAGCTCGACCTGCGGACGGAACCTGATATAGGAATCAAAAAGAGGGACATACAGATTTCTTTGGCCCGGGGGCGGCAATTCGTAGAGTTTTCTCATAAGCGCCGGCTCGACGGCGGGAGAGGCAATAATCACGGGAGCGGCGGGTATGGTATCATCGACGTCGCTTAGCCACCAGACGTTTGGAAAGGCGCGCAAATACCAGGGAAGCGGCCAGTAGTCGCCGCCGGGACAGATAACCTCAATGGGCATCCGGCGGCCGTCGGGGTGCACGTTGGATATTTCTTCGATGCGGTTGGCGATGGTAAACACGTCGGTGGTGGGGTGGGCGTAAACGTATGGATTGCGGCTGTCGGCACAAAACCTGTAGCTGGCGAGGTAAGATTGCACGGCAAGGTGGGCGCCGCCGGCAAAGAGCAAAACGACAACTGCGACCTTGGCCGGCAGATTCCGGGCCCACTTTATCAGCGCGGCGGCGCCGACGCCGGCCAGCAGAATCATGCCGTGCAGGAAACCAAGCATACACCACGGCGTCTTATAAGGAATCGCAGAATAAATAATGGTCATAGTCAGCGTGTAGAAGGCAATGAAACGCAGCAGATACGGGTCAACGACGGCCCTGCCTTTTGCCCGCATCGCAACAACGAATCCTACCGCGGCCAAAACGAGGATGAACGCCTCGCTCCAGAGCGGGCCGCCATCGTATTTCGAGTAAAGCAGCATCTTCAGGTAAAAATACCAGGGGTGTATGTGCAAAGCATTTTGGGAAGCCCGATCAAAATATGTGCCGTAGCAGCGAATCGAATCCAGCACGCCGGCGGGATTGGCAAAGAAGGAAGAGAAAAAGAGGGCGGAAACTGCAGCGGCGGCTGCCAGCCCTGCCGCGATGTGCCACCGTCTCGTTGGTTTGTCGGTATTCAAAGCGGGCCAGGATGGTTTGCCTCTGAAAATGAATGTGAGCAGCAGGGCCGCCGCGATGCAGCCAAAAGCGATAATAGATGTCTCTTTGGTCGCATGACACAGGCCGAGGAAAACCCCTGCCGCCAGGGCCCATTTGACGCTCCTGCTGCGAAAATAGCGATAGCCGCAGGCAATTGCGCCAAAAGTGAAACAGATGAGCAGCGTTTCCTGAATATAGTACCGGCTGTAGAAGACGAAAGCGGGAGAGAGAGCGGCCAGTGGGGCGGCGATGCTCGCGGCGCATCGGCCGAGCCCGTCCATTATCAGCAGCGTCAGCAGTACCAGCAGCACGCCGAAGAATACGGGTACGATGCGGAGAGTGAATTCGTTGAGTCCATCGTATGTTCCTATGCGCCCGAGCCAGGCGGGAATCAGAGTGAAATAGTTGAGCGTTGGGCCGTGGAATTCCTTCGGGTTATAACGATAGTAGTTTTTTTCGAGAAGCTGGCCGAACTTGAAGGCGTGAACGGCCTCATCGCAGTGCATGGGGCGCTGCTGCAGGTGCGGCAGACGCAGCGCAAGTGCAATCACCCCTGCAGCCACAATCAAAAGAAAATATCTCATTTTGCCGGTTTGCCGAAAACTTCCACCTCGGTATAGTGGTTGAGGCCGTTGCTGCTATTGCCGTTGCTGTACAGGCGCACATAACGGGCCCGGACGCCCTTGGCGTCGACAAGCCTGCCCTTGTGAGTCTCGACATAGTACATGTCTTTGCCGATACCGAGGCCGGAAGAATTATCATTGTCGTTGTTGAAGAGTGTTCTGGCGTTGACAAGAAAGTCCGGGTCGTCCGCCACCTGCACCACGACATCGAAATAGTATTGCGCCTCCTTGTGGTAGTGCCAGAAAAGGATGGCATATATGTCATGCGGGGCGCCGAGGTCGATAGTGACGCTCTGCAGAGACGGCCCCAGCTCAACATAGCTGCCGTCGGTCGCTTCCTTGTCGCCATCTGTTATCAATGCGAGGTCTCCCCAGACGGGTTCTTTATCTGTACTGGTGACGGGTTTTCCGAGGGCGACATTTGTCGTTCCGGCGGGTGCGTAAAAAGGCTCGCGTGGCTTGTCTGATACCGGTTCGAGGTTCGGCACCGACTGGAGGTTGCGCTTCGTCCCCGAAAACATCGGCTTAGGCAGTTTGATATCGAGCGGCGCCAGTTGGGCGGCGCCAGAACCCTCGTCAGCGGGAGGCCGCGGCGCCTCGGCCGTTTCTGAGCGGGCCTGCTGTCCACCACCCTCGGACGAAGGCGGCGGGGATGTCTTTTTGCACCCGGCCACAAGCAAAAAGGATGCAATGAGCCAAAGGCCGAGGCAGAGCCAGAGGTTAAAGGTTTTTGGTTTCATTTGCTTCGAACTCCCAAAATCTGTGTCGCCTGCCATGCCAAATGGCATGCTGCGCGGCGATGCCTATCTTACGGACGCCACACTTCAATACAGTTGCAGAGCAGGTCAGCGACACATCTGATTATAGTTTATTTCGCCGGTTTGCCGAACACCTCCACTTCGATATAGTGGTTGAGGTCATCGGAGCTGTTTCCGCTGCTGTACAGACGCACATATCTGGCGCGGACGCCTTTTGCGTCCACGAGCTTTCCTTCGGAAGTATCGACGTAGTTCATATCCTTACCGATGCCCAGCCCGGAAGAATTATCAATGTCGTTATTGAATACGGTGGTGACATCGGTAATGAAATCGGGGTCGTTGGAGACCTGCACCACCACGTCGAAATAGACGCGCTGCTGCTTGTGGTAATGCCAGAACAGGATAGCATATATATCGTACTGTGCCTGAAGGTCGATCGTGACGCTCTGGGTGAAGGGTCCGAGCTCGACATAGCTTCCGTCGGTGGCTTCCTTGTCCCCATCGGTGAGGTAGCTGAGTTCGCCGATTATTGGTTCCGGATCGGTGCTGGTTACGGGTTTTCCGGCAGCGACATTTGTCGTACCGGCGGGCGCATAGAAAGGCGGGCGGGGCCCGCCCAGCGGTTTTTCGAGATTTGTCACGCCGCGGATATTTGTGGGCGTACCCACGAACATCGGCTTGGGCAGCTTGATTGGAAGAGGAGCCATCCCGCCGCCGGAGGTCGCCGTCTCGCCACCGGATGTCGCTGTTTCGATTTTTTCGGCACACGGGCCTGAAATCCGCGGATACAGACTCTTGTTGGCCTCGGTGATGGCGTCGGCGTCCATCTTAATCATCGCCCGGTCGTATGTCATCAATCCATTGACCTCAATTTCCACGTCGGTCGTCTGGGTATATACCGCGGCGGAAAGCCCGCAGTCGATGAGAGGCTTGAGTTTGGTGAGCAAATCCAGATAGGCGTTGGTCAGATCCTGCTGCGTCTCGAACTTTTTGTATCCCCAATTCTTTTCCTCCTGCCATGTATGGCCCTTGACGGGCAGGCCGAGGCCGCCGAATTCGCCCAGGACCGCGGCACGTTTGGGTTCGTTTTCCGGCGCTATGGGTCCGGGGTACTTATGAACGTCGTGGACGTCACCGACGCCGCGGTCGGCCCAGCCGCTGGTGTTGTTCACGAGGCGAGTGGGGTCCCATTTCTTAATCAAATCGACAATCCGCGGCGTGTCGTACTGGCCCCATCCCTCGTTGAAAGGCACCCACATCACGATGGAGGGGTGGTTGCGGTGGGCCTCGACCAGCGCCTTTAGCTCCTTCTCGAACTGCTCTGCCGATTCATTGGACCTCGAAATGTCGGGGTCTTTTCTGCCAACGTGCTTGTCGCCGTTTGGCATGTCCTGCCAGACGAGCAGGCCGAGCTTGTCGCACCAGTAGTAGAAACGCTCAGGCTCAACCTTGACGTGCTTTCGCATCATATTGCAGCCGAGTTTCTTGAGCATCTCTATGTCGTAGCGCAGGGCCTCATCGGTGGGCGCCGTATAGATGCCATCCGGCCAGAAGCCCTGGTCGAGCGGGCCGTACTGGAAGACCGGTTCGTTGTTAAGGAACAGTCTATTGACACCATCCTTGTCCTTTGCGACGGCTATTTTTCGCATCCCGAAGTAGCTTTTGACGGCATCGGTTTTTTTGCCGCGGGCGTTCAGAAGCGAGACCTCGAGGTCATAAAGAAACGGTGAATCAGGCGACCAAAGCCTGGTTTTGGAATCCTTTGCCAGAGCGATACGAAGTGGTTTTCCGGGCCAGCCGGTGGAACCGGCGGCCTCCGGTTGCTTACCATCCCCGGCCGGCGGCAGCGTGATCTGTGCGTGCAGAATATAGCCCTGCGGATTGCCTTCAACAGTGGGTGCTACCCACACACAATTATCGTCCACATCCGGTCTTATCAACAGCTCACGGATGTAAGATGTCGGCACCGGTTCGAGCCACACGGTCTGCCAGATGCCTGTGGTGGGGGTGTACCAAATAGCGTGGGGGTTTCGCACCTGCTTTCCTCGCGGCTGCGTGCCGGCATTGGTCGGATCCCAGACGGACAGGACTATTTCCTGCTTACCGGTCGCTTGGAGCGCATCGGTTATGTCGAACGTGAAGGGGTCGTATCCGCCGCGATGAGTGCCAACCTGTTTGCCGTTTATCCAGACGATGGCGTCCCAGTCCACCGCGCCGAAATGCAGCAGCACACGGTTCTGCTTCCAGCCGGCGGGGATTTCGAATTCACGTCGGTACCAAAGGCGGTTTGGGTCATCCACCCGCTTCATCACGCCCGACAGGGCCGACTCAACGGGAAACGGCACAAGGATTTTACCGTCGAACTTATCCGGCTTGGGGTCATCCTTCGGCCTGATGGCGTAATCCCACAGGTCGTTGAGGTTCTGCCAGTCCTCGCGGACCATTTGCGGGCGGGGATATTCGGCGTGGACCTTATCCGGCGAAACATCTTTTGCCCACTTTGTCATCAGCGGTCCCGGGGCCGGCTTCCACTGTGCCGGCGCCGCCGGGCAAAGAACGAGCAAGAGCACGATTACTGCACAAGGCCACGCGATTCCTGCGGTACGGGTCGTTCTGCGTACACTGTGATACGATTCTGATGTTATCATTTAGACTGCTCCTTAACCTGATTCACGTTCAAGAACACTTTTCCATTTTGCATAAGCCTCATCGTACTGCGAGGCAAGCTTGCCGTTCGGTTCAACGGTCCTGACGGGCCGAAGTCCGACAAAAGCCTGTGTACTGTCTTTGTAGATGCCGGCGCCGATGCCCGCCCCACGTGCTGCGCCCTGTGAACCGTCGGTGTTGTATAACTCCACGGTCGCCTTCGTTACCGTGGCGAAGGCCTCGGCGAACAAGGGACTGAGGAACATATTGGCGTTGCCGGCCCTGGCGGTTGCCAGTTCAATCTGCATGTCCTTCATTATATCAAGGCCGAAACTGAGCGCGAAAATTATACCTTCCTGGGCCGCCCGGAAAAAGTGGGGCTTTTTATGAATGTTAAAATTCCAGCCGTGAACAGACGCCCCGATATCCTTGTTTTCGAGGGTCCTTTCAGCCCCGTTGCCGTAAGGCAGAATCACCAGGCCCTCAGAGCCGACCGGCACTTCTGAGGCAAGGTTGTTCATTCTATCATACGTCAGAGCACCCTCATCGTTTGCCCCAAAATTGTGTTTGAGCCAGCTGTTCAAAATCCCCGTACCGTTAACGCACAAAAGCACGCCGTAACGCGGGCTCTGAGGCGAGTGGTTCACGTGAACGAAGATATTTACCCTTGATTTTTGGTCATAGTTCTTCTTGTCGGTTATTCCATAGACGACGCCGGAGGTGCCGGCGGTGACGGCGATCTGGCCCGGGTCCAGCACGCCGAGCGACAGGGCATTATTCGGCTGGTCGCCGGCGCGGTAGCTCACCACGGTCCCGGATTCGAGTCCGAGCTCTTTGGCGGCGGCCTTGCTCAGCTCACCCTGGACGGAAAAAGTTGGTACGAGCTCGGCAATCAGCTTGCCGTCGATGCCGTAGCTTTCGAGGACAAACTCAGCCGGCTCGTCATTCCTGAAATCCCACATTATACCTTCGGACAGGCCCGATGGGGTCGTTACTATCTGGCCGGTCATCTTCATGGCAACGTAATCGCCGGGCAGCATTATCTTATGAATCCTCGAATAAACGTCGGGCTCGTTCTCCATGACCCACTTGAGCTTCGAGGCCGTAAAGTTGCCGGGCAGGTTGAGCAGGTTCTTCAGGCACTTTTGCGCCCCGATATCCTTTGCCGCCTTTTGCCCGATTTGTACCGCCCTGCTGTCACACCAGATTATTGCGGGCCTGAGAACTTCATGCTTTTTGTCCACGACCACGAGGCCGTGCATCTGGTATGAAATGCCGATTGCCTTTACGTCGGAGGCATCGAACTTCGATTTGGTGCGTATTTGCTGCGTCGCCAGCTTGACGTGGTCCCACCAGACATGCGGATGCTGCTCGGCCCAACCCAGCCTTGGCGCAATTATCTCGAGCTCCTTTTCGGGAGAGGTCGCACTTGCCAGCACCGCGCCTGTTTCGGCGTCCATCAAGGTCGCCTTTATGGATGAGCTGCCAACATCATAGCCTAACAGAAGTGACATCGACTTTCTTTCTTCCACAATACTCCACGCGGGAGAATTCAAACGTATTGAAATATCCCAAGGTTAAATCAACGGCGTCTTGCCCGGAACCGCCACGGGGGCAACCGGCAAATCGCCGAATTCGTAACTCGGCGGCGTCAGGTCGAGCTTCGAGGCGTTCATCGCCCAGTCCCACTTTAACGCGCGCCCAGTATAGGCGCTCATGCGGCCCATAATCGCGCAGAGCGTACTCTCGGCGATGCGCTGACCTTCGTTCAGGGGCTTGCCTTGGCGAATACTCGCGATCAGGTCGGCGTGCTCCTGCACGTAAGGGCTTACCGACTCGCCCTCATACTTATAAGCGTTCGCGCCGTCAATCGAACCATTGGAGCCGTCGGTGTATGCCGAGCCTTTGGTGCCCACGACGCGCTCGGAGACGCGGTGGTCGCAGCCTTCCGTCTGGCGGCACATGCTTAAAATGCGAGAGCCGTTGGGATACTCGTATTCGACCGCAAAATGGTCGAAGATGTTGCCGAACTCAGGGGCGGTTCGCACCTGCCGACCTCCCATGCCGAGGCACTGCACCGGAGGTTTACCGATCGCCCAGTTAATCACGTCGATGTTGTGGACATGCTGTTCGACGATGTGGTCGCCTGAGAGCCAGGTGAAGAACAGCCATGTGCGGCACTGCCATTCCATATCCGACCATCCGAGCGCCGTCCTCTTCTTCCAGTTTTCCGCGGCCGCGTCCACCCAGAGTGCATCCTGGTTCCAGTAGCACTGGCCGGAAAGAATTTCACCTATGTCATCATTGTGAATTCGCTTCATAATCTCAAGATAATGCGCCTGGTGCCGTCGCTGAGTTCCGGCGACGATGGCCAGGCCTTTTTCCTCGGCCAACAGGGACGAGGCGATAACCGAGCGTACGCCCACCGGGTCCACCGCAACGGGCTTTTCCATGAATACGTGTTTTCCCGCTTCGATGGCGGCCCTGAGCTGCAGGGGGCGAAAGTGTGGCGGCGTCGCCAGGATTACCATGTCTATGTCACACTCGAGCACCTTCTTGTAAGCGTCGAAACCCCTGAAGCTCGTATCTTTCGTGATGGTTACCTTGTCATCCGCCTCTCTGCTTAGCTTTGCCAGGGATTTATCCAGACGGTCGCCGAAGAGGTCGCCCATTGCCACGATTTCAACGTTCTCGGACGATTTCACGCAGTCCATGGCGGCGCCTGTGCCGCGTCCGCCGCAGCCGATGAGGCCGACGCGAACCTTGTCCGAGCCTGCGGCAAATGCGCGACTGGTATCAAGCGTCATGGCGGCCAGTGAAACCGCCGCCGAGGCCTTTATAAAATCTCTTCGCGAAACATCGGACTTCTTATTGCTGACTTTCTGTTTCATTAATAGTACCCCATATTATACGTTTCAGATTAGTTGCGTCTTGCCTGGTACGGGCACGGGCCTGACCGCCAGGTCGCCCATCTTGTACTCGGCTGGCCTGAGGTCAAGCGCGGACGCGTTCATCACCCAATCCCACTTCAGTGCCCGGCCGGTATAGGCGCTTATGCGTCCCATTATTGCAGTGAGTGTGCTTTCGGCGACGTGTTGGCCTTCGTTTATCGGCCTGGCGTCACGGATGCTCTTTATGAGGTCGGCGTGCTCTTCCACCATGCCGCCCACGCGCGGTCCATCATATTTGTAGGGGTTCTGCCCCTCGATGTAGCCCAACGACCTTGTCGTATATGTGGAACCTTTTGTGCCGACGACCCTTTCGCCCACTCGCTCGGTTGTGCCATTGATCTGGCTGGACATGCTCATAACCCGGACGCCGCCCGGATACTCGTATTCGACGGCGAAATGGTCGAAGATATTGCCGTACTCCGGGCCCGTCCGTACCTCGCGGCCGCCCATACCCAGACACTGTACGGGGTGAGAGCCGATTGCCCAGTTGATTATGTCGAGGTTGTGAACGTGCTGCTCGACGATGTGGTCGCCGGAGAGCCACGTAAAATAGGGCCAGCAGCGAATCTGCCATTCCATGTCGGACCACTCGGGCTTTCTGTGCTCGAAGTGCCAGTCCTGACTGCCCCAGTTCCAGTAGCATTGTCCGCCGACTATCTCGCCGATTTGACCTTCGTGAACGCGCTTCATGACTTCAAGGTACTGGGCCATCCGTCGCTGCTGCGTACCGGCCACGATGGATAGTCCCTTTTGCTCGGCCAGCTCAGCCGAAGCGATTATCGAGCGGATGCCGACGGGGTCCACCGCTGCGGGCTTCTCCATGAACACGTGTTTGCCCGCTTCGACGGCCGCCTTGAGATGCTCGGGGCGAAAACCGGGAGGCGTGGCCAGTATCACCATATCCACGCCTGACGCGATCAGCTTTTGGTAGGCGTCGAATCCGATAAAACACTTATCGCCGGTGACGTTCACTCTGTCACCCACTTGTTCCTTCAGTTTGGCAAGCGACTTGTCGAGCCGGTCCTGAAAGACATCCGCCATGGCAACAATCTCCACACCTTCTGCAGACTCGACGCAGTTCTTTGCCGCGCCGGTGCCTCTGTCGCCGCAGCCAATCAGGCCCACACGTACCTTGTCCGAACCGGCCGCAAAAATACGGCTGCCGCTCGGCGCAAGCGCCGCCAGTGACAATGCTGCCGAACTCTTTACAAAATCGCGACGTGAAATTCGCCGCCCGTACTTCATTGTCTGTTTCATAACCTGCTCCCATCTATTTGCGTTAAGGGGCTCTCGGATCGAGACCTTTAATCAAGCGGTTCAAGGTAAATGTTGCGGAACTCGATTGGCGAGCCCTCGCTTTGCAGACATATACCGCCCGAGGTATCCGTTGCATTGGTGCCTTCGTTCTGCAGCACACCGTTGACGTAGCAAACGATGGTATCACCTGAGCAGACTATGTCGTATGCGTTCCACAGGCCAGGAGTTTTCTCGCTGCTATCCCTTTGCTTGGGTACTATCACGTATGGCTCGCTCGTATCCTGAATAAACTTTCCACCGACGCTGACGCCCGTTCCGCCGATAAGCACAAAGTCGCCGGCATTGCCCGCCTTCAACTGGCTTTCGATGCACTTGGGCCAGACCTTATCCGGTCCCGTCGCGTGCAGCAGCACGCCGCTGTTGGTGGGCTCGGCAGCCCATCGCCACTCGAGATGCAGCTTGTAATTGGAGTAATCGGCTGTTGTCCGCATGTAGCCGTTGGGCTTTCCCTTGCAGTGGACCACACCGTTCCTGACGGACCAGACGCTGGCAACGTCCACATTCTCATCGGACAAGACCCGCTTCCAGCCGGTAAAATCCTTGCCGTTCCAGAGATGAACTTCCTTTTGCGATGCACACCCGGCCGTTAAGAACGCCAGGCCGATTGCGGTTGTCACCAAACCCACACAAATCTTTCTCATGGCCCAAACTCCTTGAATCTGATTTTCACGAAGCGTTTAGAAATCGTCACAGGCCCGATAGGCGTCTATCACGGCCCTTTCGGCTTCTTTGGTTTTGCCTTTGCTGGCCCCGTGCTCCATGCACAAGGTGCCCTTATAACCCTTCTCTGAAAGATGCTTAAAGATATTCTTATAGTTGATTTCTCCGGTGGTGGGCTCTTTGCGGCCGGGGTTGTCGCCGACGTGGAATGTGGCGATTTCCTCCCACGCCATATCGATGTTGGGGATAAGATTTCCCTCGGTAATCTGCTGATGATAAAGGTCGTCGAGCACCTTACACGACGAGCTGCCCACCGCCCGGCAAATCTGGTATGCCTGAGGTATCTTCGTAAGGAAGACGCCGGGATGGTTGCGCAGCGTGTTGAGCGGCTCGATGACTATCACCAGGCCGGAGGGCTCGCACACTTCGGCACAGTACTTGAGATTCTCAATTACGTTGGCCGTCTGGTAGCTCCATTCGAGTTTTTCGTCGTACCGGCCCGGCACCACAAGAGCCCATTCGGCGTTGGTCCGCTTGCGCACCTCGACCGCCTGCTTCATTTTGTCCACCAGCATCGCCCGAACGTCCTTGTCACCGGTGACAAATGTTGCCTTGTCGAACTCGGCATAGGCGATGAACGGTCCCAGCGTCATATCCAAACGCCCCATTTCTTTCGCGATCGCCTCCTGCTGCGCGGGGGACTTTCCCATAAAGCCGTTGTCGAACATCCCGCGGAAACCCTCATCGGCGGCGAACTTTATATTGTCTATCGGATCGTTACCCGCATGGTTTTTGAATTGTCCCAGACTCGGGGCGTACCTCAGCTTGAACTTACCGTTCGGTTTCGGGTTTGTTGCACCCTGACCGCGTGCCAGAGACCCCGCTGCGGAAACAGCCACGGCGGCCCCGGCAGCGGCGCCGATAAAGTGCCGGCGGGAAATCGTACTATCATCCCGGCCGGCGGTTTTTTTCATATCATTCATGATACTGGCCTCCGAAAGCATCTGCGTCACAAAGCCTCATTCGCAACGCTTATTGGTTAATCTGATCTATCAGCTTCTGCGCCCGTTCGCGCAGCCCGTCATTTTTCGAAACCGAAAGGATTTTCTGCAAAACCTCTTTGGTCTGCTGGGGGTGGTCGGCCTTGGTGGATTCGGCAATTCTAACCACCGCGGCTTCCGCCTCGGCCTGCAGGTCACTGTCCTCCAGATAGCCGGCGGCCAACTGCAATGACTCCAGCGACCTGACGTTAGCCAGCCCCGAAAGTACCGAACGCCTGGAGGCCGCATCAGAGGCCAGTTCCATCGCCGAGCGGTACATCTTCACGGTATCGGCTGCCGGACGGTCGCCGCCCATGCCAATCATGCGGATATAGCCGCGCAGCGCCAGCACACGGTTTCTCTCTTCGCCGGCGGCCCGCGCTACCTCGAGCAGGTCATTCATCGGCTCGGCATTGGGCCAGTCAGAAAGTACGCGTATCGCTGCATATCTGACGGTGGCGTCCTCGTCCTTCAGGGCCTGGCGAAGGACCGGCAGCGCGCTGTCGGAGCCTATCTTGCCGAGCACACTTATTAGGGAACACCTTGCCGGCGCTTCCTTCGTCGAAGCCAGAACCTTCAGCACGACATCGGCGCGGCGCTGCCTGTCCTCGATCTTTCGCGCCACCGCCGCCACCGTATTCTCGGCCTCCGTCCGGTCGGCTTCGGTCTTGGCGTAAACCACAAGACTGACCAGCGCCGGCAGGTCCTTTTCATCTGCAATGGTTTTAAGAACCTTTATCGATTCGAGGCGGACTTCCGCCTGGCGGTCCCACGCCGTCTTCAACAGCAGCTCCACTGCCGCCGTTATGTCACGCTCGCCTGCAGCCCGAATCAACTCCACCTTGAGCTTTGGCTCTGCCTCGTTGATGCCGGCCAGAATCTTTTCATCAACCTTCGGGCCCCGCAGGCGATAGAGACTATTACGGGCCGCCTGCTGCTCGGCTCCTTCTGTAGAAGCCGCCTGCTGTGCGAGAAGATCAACGTTAGAGGCATCGCCCAAGTCCGCAATCGCACCACAGGCGGCAATACGAACATCGGTATCGCTGCTCTTGGCAGCGGCGAGAACAGCCGGCAGCGCCGAGCGGTCGCCGCGGGTGCCCAGGGCTGAGAGCACCTGGACCTGACCCATCACCGAAAGATTGCCAAGCTCGGCAGTCACCGCCTTGACGATACCTTCGCCAGGTATATCCGGCACCAAGCCTACGGCAGCCGCCTGCAGCATCTGGTTATCACCTTTAAGGACAGCGACGATTGTCTCGGTCGCCTTATCAGGTTCGGACTTGACCAGACCTCGCATCGCGGCAATTCGGACCGCCGCCGATTCCTGCGGAACATACAACTGCCCGTAGATTACCAGGGCCGGTTTGGTCCTGCCCCTTGCAAGGAACTTATCGGCGCACATCAGATAGGCATCCGCCCAGACGGGCTTCAGCTCCGGCGCCACAGTTGCCTTGGCCTCGGACAAGGCCTTGGCCGCCTGTCTGCCGCCAATCTTGCCAAGCGCCGACAGCGCAGCCTCGGCAACCTGTTTGTCGCCGTCCGAAATCAGCGGGCTCAATTGCTGGACGGCCTTTCTATCGCCACGCGCGCCCAATGAGTTGATAATGCCGATCTTCGCTTTGCCGCTGGTCTTTTCCAGGGCATCCTGCAGGGCCTGGCCGGCCTCTGGGCCCGGTATCCGCTCGAGGGCGTATCGCGCCATGTCCGCCGGTTCAATGGGCGACGTTGCCTTTTCGGTGAGCATGGCCGCCAACGTCGGCACCGAGTCCTTTGTGCCTATGACGCTGAGCTTTCTGCAGATAAACTGCTTGCCGGCCGGCGTCGCGCCGGACTTGAGAAACTCCACAAAACTCTTTTCCATCTCCTTGAGCTTCTCGGGCGAATCGGAGGCCGAGCGAATAAGGTCATCGACCTCCGCAAGCGGCAGGCGGCTCTGACCATATTCGTACCCGGCAATGTCGGCCAATATCTCATCCAGCGGCCGCCCCAAACGCGGGGTCGTATCCGCCGGCAGGTCGCCCAGCGCAAACTGAATGCCGTCGAGATAATGCTGCAGCACCGCCGGCGTCCACACAACAGGATGATTATGACCGAGCGAGCAATAGAACACGCGGCCTTTGCCCCAGCTCTTTACCCAACTGATGCCGGTGTCAACGTCGTTTGGCTCGAAGCCTTTTACGTTGCGGGTAGCGTCATCGCTCATATCCAGACTGAGCAGAACGCGCTGCTTCGAACGTGAATACAGTGGCGGCCTGGTCCGGTACAGTTCGTCGTTTATCTTGAAGCCTTTGCCGCCGAAGGCCGCAGTAAGAGGATGCTGCGGGTCGTCGATCTTAATCGCCCAGGTCCCGCCGGAGGTCCACGGGTGGCCGCTGAACTGCGCGCCTATCATTTCTGCGCCTTCGGGCCAGTCGTAGAAATTGTCCGACGCGGCGTGAATTCCGATGAGACCTTTGCCGCCCCTGACGAAATTCATCAGCCCCTCGCGCAGCTTCTCGTTGCTGAAATCAAGCTTGGTGGTATTGTTCAGGCAGACTGCGTCATACTGATTAAGCATCTCCGGCGCGAACATTGCCATCCTGTTGCTGAAGACCACGTCGTAAGCCCCCGTCTTTTTGCCCATGATTTGCAGCGCCTTGTCCCAATAGGGAATGGAGCTGTGCTTGAAATCATTGCACAGGTTGAAGACGAGCAGCTTTCGCGGCTGCTTCGGCTGGACCGTCGCTTTGGCAGGCGCCGCATCTTCTATCTTCTGCAGCTCTTCTTTCGTTGGCTGCTCCGGCGGCGCCGCCGGCAATATATCGGCAAGCAGCAAAAGACAACTGGCGGCAAGCAATACGACGCTGATGACTTTCGATCTCTGACTCATTTTCTTTCCCTTTCCATTCTCGCAAGTTCTATTCTCAAACCCGAAACATCCGGATATCATCCGTCAGTAGCCCTCGCAGCTTAGAGATGCCAGGGGCTGCGCATCGGCCGAGACAACATTCTGTTGGCCTCATCATCGTCAATAAACAATTCCTTTTCAGGATTCCATTTCAGTTTTCGGCCCGTGAGCATCGCTATTTCTCCGAGAAGGGCGACGCTTATGGAACGGTGGCCGATCTCAGCGGGCGCGACCGTCTCGCCCCGCGTGCGTATGCAGTCGAGGAAGTTGCCCTTGTGGTCGTCGCTCTTGTAAAGATGTATCTCATCGGGGCCGATGACCGAATCCAGAACCGATTTGGGCTCGGCGTCCAGTTTGCTGCGATTGACCTGAATCCAGCCTTTGTCCCCATACCAGGTGGGGCCCCTGCCTTTGGGCTGCCAGCTATCGTTGGCGACAATCATGGTCAGGCCGTCGGCATACTTGCACGTGAATTTGTACGAGATGGGGACATCATATAATCCTTCTCTCGGATACACGCCCGTCCCCTCGATCTCGACCGGTCCGGTGCGATCCAGACCCAGGCCCCAGTGAGCAATGTCGATGTGATGGCCCGCCCAGTCGGTGAGCTGTCCTCCGCTGTAATCCATTATCCATCGCCAGTCCCAGTGACAGTCGCCGCGACCGAAATCCTGATACGCTCTCCAAGGCGCCGGACCAAGCCAGAAATCCCAGTCCAGGCCCTCCGGGACCGGCAGCAGTGGCTTGTCGGTGGTCGCCCGGCCGTCGGGAAGTCCCACCTCAACTCTGTGGACCTTGCCTATCCTGCCGTTGCGCACCAGCTCACAGGCCCGGCGGAAATTCCGGCCCGAGCGCTGCTGGCTGCCTGTCTGCCATACGACGCCGTACTTCTTGACCGCATTGCAGATGGCGCGGCCTTCGTGGATCGTGCGGGCCAGAGGCTTCTGCGCGTGGATGTCAAGGCCGGCCTCGGCGGCGGCAACGGCGATAACACCGTGCCAGTGGTCCGGCAGCGCAAGCATAACCGCATTCAGGTCGCCGCGGCCGATCAGTTCGCGAAAATCCAGATAACTCCTGCAGTCGCTGTTGCCGTACTTATCGTCAACGATTCTCTTGGCCTGGTCGCGATGTTTCTTATCAACGTCGCAGACGGCCACCATCTGCACGTCGTCTCTGCGCAAAAAACCTTTCATGTCACCGGTACCCATCGAGCCGACGCCGATGGCGCCCATCACGATGCGGTTGCTCGGCGCGACGGTCCCGGCCCTGCCCAGCGCCGAGGACGGAATAAGATACGGAAAACCTATCGCCGCCGCGGCGGTTCCGCCTGCCCTTTTCAAGAAGTGACGTCTGTCAATACCGCTGTGCTCCGACACTATCGAGTCTCCTTCCAGCAAAAGTTTCAAATATGCCAGGGGCTTCTCATCGGTTTACCAAGCAGGCTGTCGGCGGTGGGGTCGTCGAGGATTTGCTCGGTCTCCGGATTAAAATGGATTTTTCGTCCGACGCGGATGGCGATTACCGCCAGGTGGCCGACGCTGGCAGAGCGATGTGCCACTTCACAAGGCGTAATCGTCTGCTGCCGGTTTTTCACGCAGTCGAGAAAGTTCTGCAAATGGTCCCGGCTCTTGTAGAGGCGTATTTCATCGGGGCCGATGACCTCGTCCAGAACACTTCTGGGGTCGGCATCGAGCCCGCCGCGATCGACACGGACCCAGCCCTTATCGCCATACCACTTCGTGCCGCTGGAGAAGCTGCTGTCCGAGACCAGCTCAATCCCGTTTGCATACTTGCAGGTGAACTCGTATTCGGTCGCGGCGTTCCATACCCCTTCGGTCGGATACTTACCCCAGCCCTCAATCTCGACAGGGCCGGTATAATCCAGGCCCAGGCCCCAATGGGCGATATCGATATGGTGGCCCACCCAGTCCATAATTCGCCCGCCGCCGTAGTCCATGTGCCATCGCCAGTTCTTGTGCACCCTCGCCGGGCAATAGGGCGCCCAGGGCGCCGGGCCCAGCCAGAAGTCGTAATCCAGCTCCGCCGGCGGCGGACCAAACGCCTGCTTATCTTTGGTTCCGGCGTAATCACTGTAGCCTCCGCCGAGACCTACCTCGACGCGACGCACTTTTCCTATTCGGCCGTTGCGGACCAGCTCACAGGCCCGATAAAAATTGGCGCGGGACCTCTGCCAGCTTCCGGTCTGCCAGATTCGGCCGTAACGCTTGACCGCCTCGCACATGGCGCGGCCTTCGCGGAGAGTATGCGAAAAGGGTTTTTCGCCGTGAATGTCGAGCCCGGCTTCGGCCGCCGTTATCGCGGGGATCGAGTGCCAGTGGTCCGGCAGGGCAATGTTCACAGCATCAAGGTCGTTGCGCCCAAGCAGCTCTCTGAAATCATGGTATGCCGCACAGTCTTTGTTGCCGTACTTGTCATCGACCTTCTTCTTGGCCTGTTCGAGGTGGTTCTTATCTATATCGCAGACGGCGACATACTGCACTTCGGGCTTTTCGAGAAAGCCGCTTGTATTGCTGCCGCCCTGCCAGCCGTAACCGATGGCGCCCATCACTATCCTGTTGCTCGCAGCTACACTGCCGGCCTTGCCGAGCGCCGATGACGGCACGAAATATGGAAACGCCGCTGCACCTGCGGCGGCGCCCGCGGTTCTTCTCAGGAAGCTGCGTCGCGTGATACGTCTGCTCTTACCCATCATAACCTCCAACCCCTGTGAATAGGTTTAGTTCAATCTGCCCGCCGACCACCTGATTGCGCGTGACACGAGCCGGCGGTAGTTTTCGTTTTCGTACGCCGCAGGGTCATGCCCAAGTTGAAGATAACAGACCCTCGCCTCGCCGTAGCCTCTTACCCAGCATAACGGCTCATCGCTGGCGGGGTGATTTGTGGTCAGCAGTACATGATTATCATTCTCGAAAATACACTTTTTGTAGGCCTCGTCATGTATGACAAAATCCTTCATTCCCCGCGTAATCGCATGGCGTTTGTCCCGGATGTGAGCGGCGATGTCCAGGTCGTGCTGGTAGTCGCTCTTGCCGTGCATCACCCCGTCTTCTTCCATCTCGTTCAGATAGTACCTGCCGCCGATGATTTTCCGATACTCGGGCCACTGCTGGAAGGCCCCTATCGAGTGGTGCAGGGCGACCAGCCCCACGCCGCGATTCAGCAGCTTGATAAAGTTCTGCTGCCTTGCCGGCGAAATCTCCTGAGTCATGTTGTAAAGGACCATCACGTCGGCGTCCCAGCCGCTGATATCTTCGAATATCTCGCTGTCGTCTTTCTGCCGAAGGTCGATGTACTCAACATCGTTGAATCCGTCGAACATGGCGAAGAAGGCTTCCTCCTTGAACCCGTGCCCTGCCGTGACGACCACCACCTTGATCTTCTCGGTGCGCTCTGGGCCCCTCTGCAAAGACTCCCCGCACGAACAGCAGCAGACCAGCACCCCCAGGAGAATAGAGACCCATGCCACAGGGCAGGATATGATTTTGCGTGTATACTTCATCGTGCTACCCTTTTCCGATACCGGTTACTCATTTTTCGACCTTCTCAAAGAGCCACAAGTCTACTAAAAACGACGGCTTATGGCCACCATTTTATTCAACTGTCCCCCGCAATCGTTCGTAATTTTGCTCGAAAGCAACACTTGCAACCCAAACCGGCCAGATTCGGCGCCGCCCACATGGCAGCTTTCATGCCACATTTCCAACCGGCATCTCTCTATGAACAGGTCCCAATGCTGTCCTGAGAACGCAAGAAGATATAGAACATACGAAAGATCGCACCAATTCTGCTAATTGAGGTACTCTACGGTGCCGGAGCTATCAACGATGTAGTTCCACTTTTTGATGTAATCCCAGCCGGATAGAAATTCATCGTTTGTCTGCTTTAGCTTCTGCGACAACAGTCCTTCCAGTTCTTTTTGCAATTTGCTGTATTCGGCCTTATTGCAAAGGTTATTGAGCTGGTAGGGGTCGCGATGGTTGTCATAAAGCAGCCACGGGCCATTGAGGTCGCGCACGTAGGTGTAGCGTCGGGTGCGGACGCCGCGGTATTCCCTGCCGCCGTGCTTTTTTCTCTTCCACTGGCCGAAAGGCGACGGGCACGTAATCAGCGCAGCGTTGTCTCTCGGCTGCTCGGTGCCTCTTAAGACGGCCGAGAAATCAACTCCTTCCACCGTGTCGGGTATCTGGACGCCGCTCAAGGCCAGCAGCGTCGGCATGATGTCGGGGGTATTGATGGGCATATCGATAGTCCTGCCCGTTTTGCCGAGGGCCGCAGGATAGCGCACAAGAAACGGAACCATAATGGACTCATCCCACGGCCGCTGCTTCTTCTGCTCGCCCTGCGAATAAAGCATGTCACCATGGTCCGAGGTAAAAACAACAATGGTGTCATCTTCCAGCCCGGTTTCCCTGAACGTTTTAAGGATTGTCCCAATACAATCGTCGAGCGCCGCGATGTGTGCGTAATATCCGGCAATGTCCCGTCTTGCCTGAGCTTCATATTCTTTGGGAACATTTTGCCTTAAGGTCAGTTTCTTATCCCTGAATAAGTCCCTATATCGCTGAGGCGCCGTATGATACGGGCTATGGGGAGGCCCCCACGAAAGAAAAAGCACAAAGGGCCTGCCCCCGGCGTGTTCGCGGATGTAGCGCCGGGCCTCATCGGTCTGGGCGATTGCATCGTATCCGTCCCATTTGAGTTTTGCGCACTCGTCGGCATAATAATAAGAGTCGTTGTAATCGTGCGTGCAGCCCAGCGCCCTCCAGAACTCGAAGCCCTGTCTTCTCTCGCTGGGGATATACGCGCTTCTCTGGTCACCATCGAGGTGCCACTTTCCGATGTAGGCGGTATCGTAGCCGGCATTTTTGTAAGCTTGGGCGATGGAGACAGCCTCATTATTCAAACGCACGTCGTTCAGGAAAACCCCGTGCGTGAGCGGATATCGGCCGGTAATCAGGCTCGCACGATACGGACAGCACACCGCACAGCCGGAGACGGCGTTAGTGAAGCTGACGCTTTCCTTGGCGAGCCCGTCGAGATTGGGCGTTATCACATCCCGATTGCCTGCATATCCCGCCGCCTGCGCGCGCCATTGGTCGGCCAACAGAAAGACAAGATTCGGCTTACGACGAGGCTCCTTACTTTCGATGTGGTGTGCGTCCGAACATCCGGGCAACTGCAAGCCCGCAATGAGCGAAGCTGCCCCGGCCGCCGCACGCTTCAAGAACTGTCGTCTCTTAATAGAGTCCTCTTTCATGAGATTTCGGCTGCGCAGCATCCCCTGGGACATCTGCTCGTCATCGCAGGCTCAGGACCTCAAGAGTCACCAACCCGCAGTCAACTGCCGGGGAGCAGGCCAGTTCGATAATGGGCCGTTAGAGCAGCGCCTTCAGATGTTTGATGCTTCTCTCGGCCTGATCCACCGTGCCGCATTCGACGCTCATCACGATGTCACGGGGGCACGTCCTGCACACGTCGACAACCTTCTTCCAGTCGATGACGCCCTCGCCGCAGGCGCAGCCGACCGGCGTGCCGGTCACCTTGCCGCGCTCGTCCTCGGACTGCTGCATCGAAATATCCTTTGCGTGCAAATGTATCAGCCGGTCCTTTACGTGCTTTAGCCACGCAATCGGGTCCTGCCCGGCAATGTAGCTGTTTCCCGTGTCGAAGTTAATGCCGATGGCGGGCGAATCAACCAGTCGGCAAATCTTGTCCAGGCCGTCGGGGTACTTGCTATACTGCTGGTGCGGCTCGATCCCGATGAGGATGCCGCGAGGCTCTGCGACCCTGGCCGCCTCGGTCAGGACGTATTTCATCAGGACATAGTCCTCTTCTTCCGTGGTATGCGCGGCCTTGGGCCCCTCATCGGTGTTGACAACCGGTGCGCCGCATTCGGCGGCGAATCGAATTGCCTGCTTGAGATACTCGGTGCTCACCTCCGGCCTGCAGAGCGGCGTATGAGATGAAAGCCCGGAGAGTTTGATGCCTGCTTTTTCACAGGCCCGCTTGACGCGGAAGGGGTCGTCGAGCAACGAGACGCTGTGGAAGTAGCCTGCCTCGCTGAGCAGCTCGCGTCCCCAGTGAACCATCGGCTCAACGTATTCAAAACCCAACTCGGCGGCCTTTTCCACGCCCCACTCAAAGGGCTTGTCGGCATGCCGAACGAACTCGAGATTCACTCCTATAGACAGCTTTCCCATTTCATGTCTCCCTTCAGGTTGTCTCAGAGATGCCAGGGGCTGCGCATTGAACGGGTCAGCCTGCGCGAAGCCTCCGCATCATTAACAATCTCTTCTTTTACGGGGTCCCATTTTATCTTTCGCCCGGTGCGGATGGTGATGTCACTCAAATGGCACACGATGTCCGCCTGAACCGCTGCATCAATCGGACAGACGGTTTCCGACCGGCTCTTCACACAATCGAGCAGGTTCCTGGCGTGGTTGTTGCTCTCGTACAGGTGAATCTCATCGGGTCCAATCACCGAATCCAGAAGCGACTTCGGCTCGGCAACGATGCGGCCGCGATTGACGTGTACCCATCCATCGGGCCCTTCGAAGCCGATACCGTGAGCGTCTTTTCCATAACGCTCTCGCCACTCGCCGGGCTGGGGGCCGCCGACATAATTCATTATCAGGCCGCTCGCATACTTCAGCACGATTCGCCACTCCGTCGCGGTATCGCAGAACCCGTCTTCTGGAAATGTTCCCGTGCCTTCAAGTTCTACCGGACCGGTAACCGCCTCGCCGCCGCCCCAAAGCGCGATATCCAGCGGGTGCACCCCCCAGCCGGCTATCCATCCGATCGCGTAGTCCGAATGGAACCACCACAGCTTGTTCGAGCAGCGCTCCTCCGTGTAAGGCTCATAAGGGGCCGGCCCCAGCCAGAAGTCGTAGTCCAGCCACTCCGGCACCGGCACTCGTTTCAGTGAGCCGCCTGCGACGCTGCTTGGCGACAGCACGTTGATTGTGTGCACTTTGCCGAGCCGCCCGTTCAAAGCCAGCTCGCACGCCTGACGGAACTTCCTGTCCGACCGCTGCTGCGTCCCGAACTGAAACACCGTGCCGTGTTCGCGGCACGCCGCCCGCAGTGTCTGGTCCTCAACGAGACTCAGACCCATCGGCTTTTCCAGATATATGTCCTTGCCCGCCCGGGCCGCCGCCAGCGCGTGCAGAACGTGCCAGTGATCTGTCGAGGCAATAAGAACGGCGTCGATGTCATCGCGGGCCAGCAGCTCACGAAAATCATGATACTCTTTGCAGCCGGTGTTATTATAATGCGTGTCCACGCGTTTGCGTGCCGCCTGGCGTCTGTCAGACTTGACGTCGCACACGGCCACCACCTGCGCCGCCTCCTGATTCAGGAAGTTCTGCATGTCACCGGTGCCCTGCGACCCCACACCGATGCAGCCCATCACCACCCGATTGCTCGGTGCGATGCCGCCGGCCTTACCCAAGGCCGAGGACGGAATTATGTGAGGAAAGGCTGCCGCCCCCACGGCGGTATAACTTGCTTTCTTGAGGAACTGACGACGATTGATGCTTTTATTTTTCATAATAGGAACCACCAAAATTCTGTCTGCCTACGTGTCGGTTTATCAAACGCCACATCAGAAGCAACTGCAAGGTTCGGAACTGGAGTTTATAGCCCAAAAAAGCTCGGCTGTCAAGGATTAGATTTTGAAACAGCTTCCGAGCACGAATGGGTCTGCGCAGTCACCAATTGACAGGGGCGTCAGGTTTTCTTAGTATGCGGCTTGCAGCGTACAGTAACTTTGTCGTACTATTCAGGAAAGGGATGCAAAGATGGCAGAAGCATTACGAGCGGCGTTAAAGTGTGCAATCAGCTTCAAAACAGCGTTTCCGGCAATATCTGCCATCCTGCTGGTCCTTGGAACGGCTCAAATGCGGGCGGCGGAGATGCCAACCGACGGGAAGCACACGAATTCTCTGGGCATGAAGTTTGTGCGGATAGAGCCCGGCAGCTTTATGATGGGACAGAAAGAAGGCGGAGACTGCGACGAAAGACCCGTCCACAAGGTCAATATCACCCGGCCTTTTTATATGGCTGTGACGGAGGTAACCAACGCACAATATGAGCAGTTTGATGCCTCGCACAAGTACATGCGGGGCCGGCGTGGTCTGTCGAAAGAGGACAACGAGGCGATAGTCTTCGTTGATTGGAACGATGCGGTAAGATTCTGTGAATGGCTGAGCAGGAAGGAGGGCAAACCGTACCGGCTGCCGACGGAGGCAGAATGGGAATATGCCTGTCGGGCGGGAACCACCACGGCTTTTTATACCGGCGATGAGCTGCCTGAGAAGTACTACAAACAGCAGGAGCAGGAGTGGGAGCCTAAGCCTGTGGACCTGAGCGTCGCGAGCACACCGCCAAACCCGTGGGGCCTGTACGATATGCACGGCAATGTGGAGGAGTGGTGCCACGACTGGTACGGCCCTTATACCGAAGCGGAGCAGTCGGACCCGGTCGGGCGCACGCATGGGGACTTCAGAGTCGCCCGCAGCGGCAGTCACAATACTACCGTCGATTGTCTGCGCAGCGCCAACCGGCTGGGGACACTGCCCGAAGACAAGCACTGGCTCATCGGCTTTCGCGTTGTAATTGGTGAATTGCCCGCGACGGCCCCTCTTGCCCTGCCGGAGCCGGAGCTTTGGGCCCAGAACGTAAGTCAGCAGCCCAGTGACTGGTCCGATGGGCCCGATTCTAAAAGCCCTTATTTCAAGGGGCCGGATCAATATGTAAAGATACCGGAGAACTCGAACGGTCCGTTGTATTCGCGGCATAACCACCAGCCTGCGATTACAGCGTGTCCCAACGGAGACCTTCTGGCAATCTGGTACTCGACAACGAGTGAAAAGAGCCGCAAGCTGACGGTTCTCGCGGCGAGGCTTCGGCTAGGCAGCGAGCAGTGGGAGCAAGCGTCGACTTTCTGGGATGCACCCGACCGCAACGACCACGGCAACGCTGTAATGTGGGACGGCCAGGACACGATTTACCATTTCAACGGCCTGGGCACGGACGGAACCTGGGGTAAGCTTGCGCTGGTGATGCGGACCAGCACGGATAACGGCGTCACCTGGTCCAAGGCGCGACTCATAAATCCGATCCACAGCCTTCGTCACCAGGTAATCGCCGGCCCTATAAAGACAAGGGAGAATTATCTGATCGTTGCCTGCGACGCTGTCACGGGTGGCAGCGGCGGCTCAGCCGTTCACGTGAGCCGCGATAACGGCCTGACATGGGTTGACCCCGGTGCAGGTCGTCCCAAGCCGGAGTTCAAGGCGGGCGAAACGGGCGCATGGATTGCCGGAATTCATACGGGCGTTGCGCAGCTTCGGGACGGCCGGCTGATGGCGTTCGGCCGCGGTGACAGCATCGAGGGCAAGATGCCAAGGAGCATCTCTGCCGATATGGGCAATAACTGGATGTACTCTGCGAGCGACTTTCAACCGATTGGCGGCGGGCAGCGCCTGGTGCTGCTGCGGCTCAAAGAGGGGCCGCTGTTCTTTGCATCGTTCTGCAAAGACATGACGGTTACCGATGACGCCGGCCAATTTCGCACCGTTCGAGGGCTTTACGGGGCCCTTAGTTTCGATGATGGTCAGACCTGGCCTGTTCGCCGGCTGATTACGGACGATAAGCTGGCGAGGGAGGCTCAGACGACGGACGGAGACAACTTCACGTTGAGTCCGACAAGTGCCGAACCACATGGCTATATGGCCGGCACACAGGCGCCAGATGGCGTAATACACCTGATAAGCAGTTGGAACCATTACGCCTTCAACGTAGCCTGGCTTCGAACGCCCATGCCGGCGGAAAGGCAGTGAGCACCAAACTGATTCGAGAGCCACCTCGGGTAGTTGCAGGCCTATAGTTCTTGGGGGAGGCGGGGCGCCGGACGTCGAGGCACGCGTGGATTATATATCCTGTGACCTTTCGGGCCCCAGCCAGCCGAAGTAACGTTTGCCGGCAAGACAACCCCGGCGGACATCGGCATTTGCGGTGCGGTGCTATTTCAGGCCGAAGTGTTCGGGGTATTGGTACCGGACCAGGTAAAGGGCGGTCAGCGCCAAAATGGTTCCGTGCTGGTTACTCGGGGGCGGAGAGCCAAACGAGGGTCTGCTATCAGAGGTAAAAAACAAGAGGCTGCCGTCCCAGCCTCCGTCGGGCAATTGACCGGCGATTATCCTCTCAACCCATCTTCTTCGAATCTTCTGAGGGAAACCCGCCCTGAGCACAAAGACGACCTTGCCGATATCTACAAGTCCTATGTCGAAAACAAGCTCGTTGCTCAACCGATTAGCAAGATGCTCGATAAGCTTGTCCAACTCTTGATTAGTGCCGGTGGTCCTGGCCAGAATGATCAAGGCGTCGAGCTGATGGACAAGCTTGCGGCCGGACCAGCGGTGTGGGTCGAATAAGTGCATCTGGTCGGGTGTAACTTGTGCCTTATCGGGCGCCATCGCATACAGAACCCATTTATTATCGAGATGCTCTTGCTTGATGGTTTCGTTCAACTCCCATTCATCTATCGGCCAGTTTGGGTCGATTAGGCGTTTCCAGCACCGCGGTCGAGTCGGCGCAGCCATAAAGCTGCTGACAATATCTGAAAACAGAGGCGTTGGTTTTAAGTGGTTAATCTCGTTAAGCATTTTTTGAAGGCCGACATTGGGTCTTTTCAGTATTTCGTCCTTATTGGTTTTGGTCCAAACCAAACCTCTTTCAATTGCCGCATCAAGCTGCTGTGCAAAGGTCTCATCACTGACGAGAGATACATTGTTATAAAGCAAGAACCCCGCGGCAAAGACGGCCATAAGAACAGCAAAAGCAACAACCCCGATTATTACCTTGCGGAGAACCCGACGCCTCTTGATGGGCTTAGCTTTCTCTGATTTGTTTTCTTCTGTCATCTGGTTGCTCCAACCTTATTGGGATGAATCTGCGAAGAGGGTCAGCGGCGAGTTTTTTGTTACTTTGACCTTTATGAAGTTTGCTGCAAGAGCCAGCCTTCGCAGCGAGGAGGTCGGCAAGGCGGTATCGAGCTTGTTCATTCGGGGGCCGAAGCACTTGATACGTAGGATTCTGTCTTTCATATTCGGTTTTAGTATAGCAGTTGTAATGATTTTATTCAACGCTGCAGCGCCGCGGCGGCCGAGGCATTGGTCGATTAAGTATCCTGCGATCTTGGAGGTCCCAGCCAGCCTGAGCAATGCCTCGTCGGAAGGGCTGAAAGTGCGGGCGGAGATGTGATGGTGCGGGGCGAAGTTCGGAGGAAAAGAGGAGAATTTCCGAAAGCGGCCTTGAATTGGGGGGCGAAGTCGGATATTATGCCTCTCAATGCGCTCAGCAATGCCGTTGGGCGATCGACCCATGAACAATCTTCATTGTAACTGGAGTAATGTTGATGTCAGCAAGTGTTTGTCAGCAAATAAGTTACATTGCCCCTGCGGCGCCTGCCCGGCGGCAGCCGGCAAGGGGAGATGAGCCATTTTGTCGGCCTGAGATTGGTTTTACGCCCAATTGGTTTCGCACGGCGCTGGGAATCGATTTCGGGCAGCGTTGGCATGTTGACCCGGCGTACCGGCGAGAGACGGTTCTGGCGATGCGGGATGAGCTTCGCCGGCGTTTTCCGGGCAGCAAGATAGGCGACATCGACCGTCCGGATAAGCCGCTTGACCTCTTGACCGGCCTGTACGGGGGCAACGTGGTGGTGATGATTTACGGCCTACAGATACTGTACGCCGAAGACAACTGGCCCAATTGTGAGCACAAGTACCTTGATGATGACGAGACTGAAAAGCTCCAGCCGCCGGACCTCGGCAGTAATCCGGTGTTTCAGGATATTGTCAGACAGGTTGACTGGATAGAGCAGTCCGAGGGGGAAATACACGGCTATCTTAATTGGCAGGGGATACTCAACAATGCCCAGCGGCTGCGGGGTGAGAAAATCTTCTTCGATATAATCGATGCGCCTGACCGGTGCCGGCATCTGTTCGACTGCATTTACAGCACGATGAGCGAGGGTATCAGGTGGCTGCACGAGCGGCAGAAGAAAAGCGGCGTTGATATTGACTTCATGACGGTCAGCAACTGTCTGGTCAACATGATTTCGCCGCAGCAGTATCGTGAGCTTTTCCTGCCTTACGACCTGCGGTTCGCGGAGGAGTTTGGCAATATCGCCATTCATAACTGCGCATGGAAGGCGGACCCTTACATCGAAGACTATTCGAAGATTAAGAACCTTGGTTACGTTGACATGGGCATGAATTCCAACCTGGCCCGTGTGCGCCGGATGATACCGAACGCGAGGCGTGCGTTGATGTATACGCCGATGGACCTTGCGAACAAGCCCTGGGAAGAGGTCCGCCGGGACATAGAGAGAATCGCGCGCGAGTATGGTCCGTGCGATATTGTGGCAGCGGATATCGAGGCCGACACGCCTGATGAGCGGGTCCGGGCCCTTATCGATTTGTGTGAAGAAATCAGCAACAGAAAGGAGAACCGATAAAATGAAAGCAAACGCATCGAAATTGAAAGGATTGCCGGCGCCGTTGTGCGGCATCGTGGTACCGATGATAACACCGCTGGAGGACTATGACACTCTCGATGTGGAAGGTCTTGAGCGATTGATTGAGCACATTCTGGGCGGGGGCGTGCACGCGCTGTTTATTCTGGGTACGACGGGTGAGGGACCGAGTTTGAGCTACCGTCTGCGAAAGGAAATGATCGAACGAAGCTGTAAGCAGGTTGCCGGGCGTGTGCCTGTGCTGGTGGGTATCACGGACACGGCGTTCGAGGAATCTATCAGTGTCGCGAACCAGGCCAAGGAAGCGGGGGCGCAGGGGCTGGTTCTTGCGCATCCGCCTTACTTTCCTGCGGCCCAGCCGGAGATACTGAGTTACTTGGAGCACTTGGCTCCGAAGCTGCCGCTGCCGACGTTCCTTTATAATATGCCCAGCCATACGAAGCTCGTATTCGCTCCGAAAACGGTTCGGGCGGCCGCCGATATTGACGGCATCGTCGGCCTAAAGGACAGCTCCGCCAATATGTTCTATTTCCACCAGCTTCAGATGGAGTGCAAGGATAAGCCGGAGTTTACGCTGCTGGTGGGGCCGGAGGAACTGCTTGCCGAAACCGTGCTCTTAGGCGGGCACGGCGGCGTCAACGGCGGTGGGAATATGAAGCCCAGCCTGTACGTTGCGCTTTACAAGGCGGCAATCGCCAGAGATTTCGAGAAGATTAACGTTCTGCATAATGAGGTTATGGAAATCAGCGGCAAGATTTATACGGTGGGTGCTTATTCGAGCTACCTGCGCGGACTCAAGTGCGCGCTGTCGTGTATGGGTATTTGCAGTGACGCTTTTGGCGAACCATTCCAGCCTTTCGGCGCCGAGGACCGCAAGGTAATTCAGCAGAGGGTTGAAGAGCTGGGCCTGAAGGCTTAGGGCCCTTTGGGGGGTGATATCGTGGACGGTTGCGCAGTATAGATCCGGGAATCGGCCTGTGCCCCATGCCCAGAGGCGACAGGCGGCTCACAGGAGGAGGATTTTGTCCGGTCGCATTCGAAAGGAATGCGGCTTGTCGGGTACATTCAGTTTTGAACTCTCAGGAAAATCGAGGTGCCTTCTATGAAAAACGAAATCTCACGGCGGGACTTCCTGACGCGAAGCTCCCAAATTGCCGGCAGCGCCGCATTCGGATTCGCCGTCTCAGCGGCCTTGCCAAAATCCAACGTTTTGCGGGCGGCCATGCCCGGTCAGAAGATCAAGGTCGGGCAGATCGGGACAGCCCATCCGCACGCACGCGGAAAGATCGAGACGCTGCGCAAGCTCGATGAGGTGTTCGAGGTCGTTGGCGTTGTCGAGCCTGATGACGAGCAGCGAAAGGCTGCGCTTAAGCAGCCTGCGTATCAGGGGCTCAAGTGGATCACAGAGGAGCAGCTTCTCAATACCCCCGGCCTGAAGGCGGTGGCGATTGAAACCACAGAAAATGAGCTTGTGCCGGCAGGGTTGCGATGCGTTCGTGCCGGGATGCACATTCATATCGATAAGCCGCCCGGCGAGTCACTCAGCGCTTTCAGGGAACTGCTCGACACCGCCGACAGTCGCAGGCTGACCGTGCAGGCCGGCTACATGTTTCGATACAATCCGGCTTTTCAGTTTTGCTTCAAAGCGATCAGGGAAGGCTGGCTGGGTGACGTATTCGAGGTGCACGGCGTAATAAGCAAGAAGATAAGCGCATCGAGCCGCGAGTCGTGGCTGAGATACACGGGCGGCACGATGTTTAACCTGGGTTCTCACCTGGTTGATGCGCTGGTTGCGGTATTGGGTAAGCCGGACAAAGTTACGGCGTACGTAAGGCAAACCCAGCCGGAGGTTGACAATCTCAAGGACAACCAATTGGCGGTGTTCGAGTATCCCAAGGCCACGGCGACCATTCGAAGCAGCGTGGTTGAGGTGGAGGGCGGCAGTCGCCGACAGTTCGTGGTCTGCGGCGACCAGGGGACGGTTGATATTCGGCCGCTGGAACGGCCGCGGCTCAGACTGGCGCTGGAACGGGACCGCGGACAATACAAGAAAGGCTATCAGGATGTGGAGCTGCCGAAGATGCCCGGGCGCTACGACGAGCAGCTTATTGATTTTGCGCGGATCGTGCGAGGGGAGAAGGCGCCTGATTACACTGCCGAGCATGACCTGATCGTTCACGAGGCGCTGCTTCGCGCCAGCGGTCTGCCCCTGGAGCCGAAGGAGTGTAAGAACTGAGAGATTTTGAGCCTATAACAAAACCGTATTTTCGTGTGTCTGTATTCCTGCTTTCGCAGGAATGACAGCAATGTGCAACCGGCACTCCGGGTTTTGTTAGGCGCTTTTAGAATTGGTCGAAGGAGAAAATTGCGTGGCAAGACCGTGTTTGTTGATTTTGATCGGTTTGTTGTTTGCAGCTTTTGGTGAGGGCGCGATCGGCAGAGGGCAGATTCCCGAGGGCAGCGAATATACTAATTCAATTGGGATGAAGTTCGTTCGGATTGCCCCGGGTGAGTTTCAGATGGGCCAGTTGAAACGACTGGTTCCGGAGGTGCTGCCGGAAATCGAAGGCGGGGACCGCGGTGGTCGCTTCGACCTGCTGGCCGAAGGTGATTACGACGAGAAGCCGGTGCATAATGTCAAAATCACGAAGCCATTCTTTACGGGCACACTCGAAGTCACCAACAAGCAGTACGAGCTGTTCGATTCCGAGCACAGAAGGCTGCGGGGGAAACATGACCTTTCCAAGGCAGACGATGAGGCGGTGATATATGTAAGCTGGTATGATGCGCAGGGATTCTGTGAGTGGCTGTCTGACAAGGAAGGCCTGCCTTACCGGCTGCCGACCGAGGCGGAGTGGGAATACGCCTGCCGGGCGGGGACTTCAACGAACTACTCTATGGGTGATATTCTGCCGAAGGAATACGAGAATAAGCCGGGTAACAGTTGTCTGGTCAAGACAACGATAAATATCGGCAAAACTCCTCCGAATGACTGGGGGCTTTACGACATGCACGGCAATGTCGAGGAGTGGTGTTATGACTGGTACGGTCCCTATCGGGACCAGACCGTGAGCGACCCACTCGGCTGCGTCGATGGTGACTTCCGCGTGGCACGCGGCGGAAGCTTTGGAACCTATGCATATTTTCTGCGTTCGGCGAACAGGATGGGTACACTGCCGGATGAAAGACAGTGGGCGACGGGTTTTCGAGTTGTAATAGGAGAGCTACCGAAGACAAAGCCTATGCCGATGCCGGAAAAACCCGCGTGCGAGCAGAATGTTGTTGAGCGGGGCATGGAGGAAGTGATGAAGGGTCCGGACCCGACCAAGCCCTACTTCAAGGGACCTCGCAAGTTTGTAAAGATTGATCGCGGGGCAATCGGTCCGTTGTTTGCCGGGCACAACCACAGCCCGCAGATAACGGCTTGTCCCAATGGAGACCTGCTGGCAACGTGGTTTACGTGTGTATCGGAAAAGGACCGCGAGATGGGCAGGGGCGGCAGCCGGCTTCGCTGGGGCAGCGAAGAGTGGGACGATGCTTCGGTTTTCTGGGATGCTCCCGACAGAAACGACAGCGTATGTGCATTGTGGACGGATGAAGACGGCAAGATTTTCCATTTTGTCGGCACCGACGTGGGGGCGACATACGCATTTCACTCGCTGGGCCTTCGCACTTCGACAGACAGCGGCGCGACGTGGTCCAAGGTGAGGATATTCAACCCGGATCATAAGCTGCTACCTCCTTGGACATCCGGTCATTGGCTTACCGGGCCTGTCTTTCGCACTAACGGCGGACGTATCGCTTTTGTCACCGACGGCTGGCCCACCCTCTGGTACAGTCACGACGATGGGCTGACCTGGCAGGACTGCCGAGGAGATATTAGGGGTAACCACCCCGGCGTGGTGCAGTTGCGCAACGGCAGGTTGCTCGGATTTACCCGCGGCGGCGACCTCCGCGGTGCTGTCATTGTCACCCGGTACGACGATTTGGGCACCCCCAAGGTTCATTCGAACGAGAAGCGCCCGTATTGGATGCCTAAATGCATTTCGGATGACATGGGCAAAACGTGGACGAAGACGCCGAGCATTTTCAATGACGTAGGCGGCGGGCAGAGGCTGGCGATGATGCGACTGAAGGAAGGGCCTATAGTCTTCGCGTCTTTTGCCGACAGGGGCATCATCATCACCGATAAGTCCGGGGCAAAGCGCGAGGTTCGGGGTCTTTATGCAGCAATATCCGAAGACGAAGGCGAGACATGGTCGGTCAAACTCGTAACTGACGATGGTCCCGGCAAGCCGGGCATGACGACTAATGGAGGCTACTTTGCCTTTAGCCAGCGAAACAGCGAATACCGCGGGTATATGTCGGTGTGCCAGGCACCGAATGGATTGATCCACCTGATAACGAGTTTCTCGCATTACGCGTTCAACCTCGAATGGCTTAAGACGCCCAACGAGCCCCTGAAGTATCCGCCGATGAAGATCAAGCACGAGGTAGAGACATTCGACGGGCCCGACAAATTCGACCTCGATAACTGGGAGCCATATCACGGCCATCAGGGGGGCTTCAACGGCAAGGGTCAGTACACCATTATTTCCAACTCGCACTTCCAGGGTATGAACCGGCTCATCGGCGAAGGTTCGTTCGAGATGGACTTCGATTTCAAGAACATCAAGTTCAATCCTCGCGGCAGGACGGCCTCGCCGGGCATAACCATCTGGGTAAAAGACGCTATGATGCGAAGGCTTCACTTCTATGTGCGCGATGACCGTATCGACATGGGTATGGCGGTTGAGGAAGACCCCCCGGAGGCGAACAATTGGCGGGGCCGACTCGATGTCAGGTATGAAACTCCGCCAACTGCCGCAAAGATCAGGATAAGTTATAACGAGGAAAGCGGGCGTATAAGAATATGGTACGGCATCAACGGCAACGCCGCCGACAGCGAACTGCCTTACAGCAAGGCGGGCATCTATACCGGCAGGCCTTTCACCGAATCGACCGCGGTGTATATCATGTTCAGCAACGGCCAGGTGGATCTTGACCATTTCGAGATCAGGCCGATCAAGTAGAGACAAAGACGTTCGCAAGAAAAGGTCATGATTCAGGGGGCAAGCAGATGAAGAATTCGATTCTTTGTACGATGTTGCTGGCCGCAACGGGTGTGGTGTTTTCTTCGGAGATTCCGGGCGGCAAAGAACACACCAACTCCATAGGAATGAAGTTTGTCCGCATTGAGCCGGGCGGCTTCATGATGGGCGCCGAGGACAAGGACCTTCCGGAAGGAGCGGGGGCTAGCTATTTCCCGGGACATTACAAGGACGGCAGGCTTCCGCCGGCCGCCGGCTGGAAGGGATACCGCAAGGGCCTTGTCGGCATCGTTTACGACGGCAGCCGCCCGATACAGTTTGTGCAGACATCACAGGTTGATTTCGACTGGACCAAAGAGAAAAGAAGAGACGACACATGGGTTACGCGCTGGCGCGGATTTGTCAAGTCGCCCGTAACGGGGAATGTGACGTTCGAAGCCGAATATGACCACGGCATCCGCCTGACCATCGACAATAAAATCGTTATCGACGGCTGGACCGACAAGAAAGTCCGGACCGGAAAAATCGCCCTGGTAAAGGATGAGATGGCGCCGTTCGTTCTCGAATATATGCGTAAGAACGAGCCTGATTTGCATTTCTACTGGACTATCCCGGGCGGCAGCAGGGAACCTGTGCCGGCTGATGCTCTTTGGCATAACTCCGAAGACCACAACCACAATTTGATAGAAGTGGTATGGGTTCCAGAGCGTTCCGGGAAAAACCCGAATCCGAAAATCGGGTCGGACATTTACAACGAGGCGCCTCGGCACGAGGTGACAATCACACAGCCTTTCTATATCTCACAGACTGAGGTCACCATCGACCAGTTCCGAAAATTCAGGCCGGGATATCCCGGCTATGAGAAGTTCGCGCCGTACGCTTCAGGTGTGAGCTGGTATGATGCGGTCGCGTTCTGCAAATGGCTCAGCCAGAAAGAAGGCAAGCCTTATCGGCTGTGTACCGAAGCCGAGTGGGAGTATGTCTGTCGCGCAGGGACGGGTGCTGCATACTCGTCGGGCGATTTCAGGCCCGAGCCTGAGACAGCCAACCCGTGGGGCGTGAAGAATATGCACACGAACGTTGCCGAGTGGTGTCTGGACTGGCACGGCATATATCCGTCGGACGCCCAAGTGGACCCGGTGGGCCCTGAGCACGGCTGGTTCAAGGTGGTCCGGGGCGGGTGCCTTGACTATACACAACTCGACCAGCCCTACTATTCGCGCTCGTCAAATCGTGCCGCGGCGCCGCCGAGCTTCGGACCGCCGCCGTTGGAGTATATGGCCAAACAGCTCGACGGCCAAAACATGGGTATAGCAGAGGCCCTCAATTCATGGTTCAAAACCAGCGGAGTCATCCCCGGTCGGCACGGAATCGGTTTTCGCGTGGCAATCGGCGAAAGGCCTGAGACTTCTCCCACGCCGCCCCAGTTGCCGTTCTGGCAGCAGTGCGTCAAGCAAAGTGAACACGGAGTCAAGAAAGGCCCCGACCCGTCCAAGCCCTATTATCGCACGAGGCTTTTGTACCCGGACTTCGGGCGAAATTCACTCGTTGATGTTGTGTGGAAGATAGGTATCGAGAGGGGCTACGGCGGCGGGCACCACAATTCGGCTCTGCAGGCCCTGCCCAACGGCGACCTGCTTGCCGGATATTACAACACGATGCTTAGCGGCGAACGGGACGTCTGTGTATCGCTGATGACGATGCGTCTGCGCCACGGCGCGAATGACTGGGACATGCCGAGCGCCTGGCCCGATATGGTCGATGCTGACGATGAGGCCCCGATCTTCTGGAACGACAACGGCAAGGCCTGGCTGTTCTGGGGCTGTCCCCGTATGGAAGCCGGCTATCCGTTCCAGTGGACCACTTCCACCGACAATGGCGCCACGTGGGGGCCGGTGCAGTTTCCTCTGTTCGATTCGAAGATCGGCTTCTTCTCGGCCCAGCCGACAACCAGCGCGTTCCGTGACTCGAAAGGTACTATTTATGTAAGCGTGGACGGCTCGAACCCTTCCGTCAGCTCGCTGCTCTTTGCAAGCAGGGACGACGGCAAAACGTGGTACGATACCGGCGGGCGAACGTACGGCAGGCACTCATGCTTTACGATACTCGATAACGATGTAATCTTAGGCTACGCAGGCAAGCAGGCCGAGCTTGACGGGTTCCATCCACAATTCGTTTCGCGCGATGGGGGCAGGACGTACGAGATGAGCGCCTCGCCGCTGCCGGCGCTGGGAGGCGGCGTGCGTGCGAGCGTAGTCAGGCTCGCCAGCGGACGAATATTCTACGTCGGTGACATGTATCTTTCCATCTACCGGAAACTGACGCCTGAGATGGCGCCAAAGGGTTTCAGCGGTGACGGGGCGTACGCTGCCCTCAGTGACGATGACGGCAGGACGTGGCGCATAAGGAAACTGACGGGCGGCAATGTTCTGGATAAAGACGGAAAGCCCGTCAAGGTGCACACGGTCAGCTATGTCACCGCCTGCCAGAGTCCGGACGGAATGATTCATCTGGTGACATCGCATAACGGTCCTGATTTGCACTTCGAGCTTAACGAGGCCTGGGTCCTGCAGGGTTCAAAGGAGCAGGACGAGACCGTTTCGAGATTCAGTGTGGAAATGAAGCCGGGCACGGTCAAAGAATATCGCGAGGACTACCCGAACGGGAGACCCAGGGTCGCGTGGAGCGCCGGTATCGGAGAAGACGGCCACTATCTGATTGACGGTACCGAGACCTGGCATTACCAGAACGGCAAAAAGCAGTGGCAGGCCGAGTATCGCACGGGGCAAAGGACGGGAGCGGAGACGTATTGGTCCAGCGACGGAAAGAAACAATGGCAGAAGGTCTATGGTGACGACGGTGCTTATGTCTGGACGCTCTATGATGCCGACGGAAATGTCAAAGCGCAATCCACCTGGCAGGGCAAGATACTCTCAAGCCACAAGATCCACAGGTGACAGTTCACAAGGACGTTGTAGAAGAGTAATCATTTTGCTTGATAAAGGAGAACGAGGGTGATCCCGAGAATATTGACGGTGACAATGGTCTGGCTGGTGTTGGGGTCGGTATGCCCGGGGGGCGAACGGGCGGCTGAAATGCCGAAAGAAAAGCAGTACACCAATTCCATCGGCATGAAATTCGTAAGTATAGAAGCGGGTGACTTCCAAATGGGTCAGTTAAAGACGCCGCTGCCTCTGGAGGTTGTTCGGCCCGGCGCCGACTTTCTCAGTGTCGGCGACTTCGACGAAAAGCCCGTTCATGATGTCACCATTACCAGACCTTTCTACATGGGCGTCTGTGAGGTAACCAACTTTGAGTACGAGATGTTTGACACCCGACACAAGGCGCTGCGCGGCAAAGACAACGGCCTGTCCGAGGATGATGACGAAGCTGTGATAAACGTCAACTGGTATGATGCGCAGGAGTTTTGCAGATGGCTGTCGGATAAGGAAGGCCTGCCTTACCGCCTGCCCACCGAGGCCGAGTGGGAATACGCCTGTCGCGCCGGGACGAAAACGAATTATCACGCCGGTGACATACTGCCCGAGCAGTATCATAAGAACCAGCGTCGCACCGGAGGACCGACGCCGGTGTTACTGCGCGTCGGCCGAACGCCCCCCAACGCGTGGGGTCTTTATGATATGCACGGCAATGTGGAGGAATGGTGTAACGACTGGTATGGGCCTTATAGGGAAGGTCACCAGGTTGACCCGGTGGGCTACGAGAGCGGCAACTGCCGCGTCACCCGGGGCGGTAGTCACGGGACACACATTTATTACCTGCGCTCGGCGAACCGAATGGGTGCGATGGCACAGTCGAGAAACTGGGTGACGGGATTCAGGGTGGTGATAGGCGAGCTGCCGGATACCAAGCCGCTGCCGCCGGACGTGCAGCCGTACCAGAAGGACGTTGTGGACGGGCAGACACGGAGGGGACGAAGGCCACGCCGGCCGACGGGCGAGGGGCCTGACCCTCAGACGCCGTATTTCAAGGGGCCGCGCCAGTTTGTCAGGATTCCGACCGACATGGTTGGACCGGTATTCGGCAGCCATAACCACGGACCGTGTGTTGTTGCCTGTCCCAACGGCGACCTGTTAGCCGGCTGGTTCAGCACCGTCACCGAAGGCGGGCGCGAGCCGGTGGTGGCGGGCAGCCGTCTGCGCGCCGGCGCAGAGCAATGGGAGCCCGCTTCTCAGTTCTTTGACACGCCTGACCGAAACGAGACGGGACCCGGACTGTGGTTCGATGGCAAGGATACGCTTTATCATTTTGCCGGCGCCTCATTCGCGGCGGCGTCACGCAAGATACTGGCCATGCGAACCTCGAAGGACAACGGCGCGACGTGGACCGCGCCTCACATAATCTTGCCGGAGTACACACGCGGCCAGTCGTCAAGCGGAAGTAACTTTCGCATGCAGGATGGGAACATTGCATTGACCGTTGATTTTAATGGCTCGGCGCTATGGCTCAGCAGCGATGAAGGTCTGACGTGGAGGAGGTCTCGAGGGAGTATCGCGGGAATTCACGGGGGCGCGGCCCAATTGAGCGATGGCCGGCTTGTGGCCTTTGGCAGAGGCGGTAACATCAACGGCATGATGCCCATGAGCATTTCATACGACCTCGGGTACACGTGGAGCTACTACGCCAGTGAGTTTCCGCCTATAGGCGGCAAGCAGCGGCTGGTGCTGCTTCGGCTTCAGGAGGGTCCCGTGTTCTTCACCTCCTTCGCCGACAAAGGAACTGAAATAACCGATGCCTCCGGGACGACGCGCACGGTCCGCGGCCTGTATGCGGCGGTTTCAACCGACGGCGGCAAGACGTGGCCCTACAAGCGGCTGATAAGCGACGACGGGCCGGGCCGGGCGGTTGAAACGACGGCGGGGGCTATGTTTACCATGAGCCGGCGCAACGGCGAGTATCGTGGTTACATGACGGGCGTCCAGGCGGGCGACGGTGTGATTCACCTGCTGACCAGCCAACAGCACTATGCGTTTAACCTGAAATGGCTGATGACGCCCTCGCCCGCCCTTGCCTATCCGCCGGTGCGCGTCAAACACGTTGTGGAGACATTTACCGGGCCGGATGCTTTTGACGCCGAAGACTGGGCCGACTACCACAGCTATAAGGGCGGCTTCAACGGCGCCGGGCAATACACGATCGACGCCCTCGCGCCGGTCAGCGGCCTGAACCGCATTGTCGGCGAAGGGTCCTTCGAGATGAACATGGTGCTCAGGAACATTCGTTTCAATCCGTCCCTGCGAAAAGGCGGACCCACCTTCACCATCTGGCTGAAAGACGACCGTGTGCGGACGCTGATTCTTTACCTAAAGAACAACCGTATCGGAGTGGATATAAACGACAAGGAAGCCGGCTCTCCACCTGAAAAGAGCCCCGGCCGCCAGGTTCGCTTAGACAAAGAGCCGAAGTCGGCCAGATTGAAACTTGCCTATGAGGAAGCGACGCGTCGAATCCGAATATTCTATGGACTGGACGGCGACGATGCGACAATTGAGCTGCCCGAAAGCAAGGCGGGTCTGCATTTCGCCGGACCCTTAACCGAATCCACCACCATCTACCTACTTACGACCAGCGCGAGTGTGGACCTCGACAACTATGAGATTAAACCGATGAGCCTCTGAATCGCGGTCCGATTCGAACTGACTATAGCCCGCAAACGACCGAGGCATCGAACTGGCGAAATTGCGGCTTCCGTGACGGTGCGTCAGATTCAAGACCGGAGCTGCTCAGCCGCCACGAAATAATGCTACACATTCACCCAATGACCGGATATAATTACCTCTTGTTTGGTTCCGGTCACCGGTAATTCAATAGGAGCAGGTATGTCAGGTCATTCACACTGGGCAGGGATAAAGTATAAGAAGGCGGCGGTGGACGCCAAGCGGGGCAAGCTCTGGAGCAAATTGGCGCGGATGATAATCGTCGCGGCCAAGAGCGGCGGCGGCGACCCCGCGGCAAATCTTGCTCTGCGATACGCCATCGACAAGGCCAAGGCGGCCAACATGCCCAAAGATACCATCGAAAAGGCAATCAAAAAAGGCACGGGTGAGGTCGGAGGGGCCAGCTTCGAGGAGGTGCTCTACGAGGGTTACGGGCCCGCCGGGGTGGCCATTATGGTTGAGGCCCTGACCGACAATCGCAACCGCACTGGACCCGAAATCAAGAGAATATTCGAAAAGCACGGAAGCTCATTAGGCACCGGCGGCTGCGTCAACTGGATGTTCAGCAAGAAAGGACTCATCACTGTTGGCGCCGACGCGATTGACGAGGAGCAGCTTTTGGAAATCGCTCTCAATGCCGGCGCCGACGACATGCAGAACACGGGGGATGTTTACGAAATAACGTGTGACCCGGACGCCTACGAGAAGCTCAAAGAAACGTTGAACGAAAAGGAAATAGCCACCCAGATTGCGGAGATTTCGATGGTCCCGCAAAGTACCATCCAAATTACTGACCAATCGACCGCGAAGAAAATAATTGCCCTTATGGACGCCTTCGAGGACCACGACGACGTCCAGAACACGTACGCCAATTTTGATATACCGGACAAGATAGTCAGCACGATGGAAGATACATAGCAGGCGATGTCATGGCCCCGATAATTTGGCAAGCTGCTCGGCCCGCTCAATCGCCTTCTGGTATTTCTCCTGGCCGAGCCGGCTGAATACTTCCTGCCCCGGATACATTAGTCGGAATTGCCTGCGATAGCTGTCTTCAATTTCCACCGCCTGCTTGTACTGCCGAACAGCGACATCGGTCCTGCCCAGCTCCTCTGCGATTTGGGCCAGCTGGAAACGCAACCGCCCGGAGCCCGGATATCGCTCAACTGCGCCAAGGGCAGTGTCGAATGCCCGCTCCAGATAATCCGACTTTTGACGAGAGGGGGATTTTTCGGCAAGCAGACTGTACACCTCCGCCAGCCGCTCGAAGTTCTTGAAGTCCGCCCCGTTGCGGGCGATGGCCTCGCGCAGGCACTTCTCGCTGCAAACCAGAAGGTCCTTTTGCTCAAGACCGAAGGCATAGAATTGTTCAAGGTACAACCGGCCGTTCAGCGACAAAGCGGCTCCACTCAGACCATCATCGTCAGCGGCAGCAGCCAAAAGACCATGCGCTCGTTCGAGGTCGCCGAGGCTGGTCGCCTGGTAGGCCTGTGTGATTTTGGCCGTGCTTTTGGCCAGGGGAAGCAGGGAGTAACTGAAGAATACCCAAATAACCGCCGCTCCCGCGGCGACCACAGCTATTCTTACAGGAGCTGTCGGTTTTAGAACTATCTGCGGACGGGACCTTTGCTGCAAGTACAGTCCAACCAGGCATGCCGCCACCGCCCAGTAAGTGGTCAGAATCCCCGGCTCGAAGATGGCAAAATCTATCAGGTTGTGGATAAGGAAACCAATTATCGCACACAAAAGAACAACGGTGATAATCTCGGGATGGGCTGTTTCGTCGACGCTCACATTCGCCCTGACGAGCCAAAAGCCAAGGGCAAACGCGACTATCGGCGCTATGTATAACGTGAAGACGCCATAAATAATCACGTCAAGTGTACCGTACACGCCGGCATCCGTGATTATCGGCCGGAACACCAGCAGCGTAGCCGATATTGCGATCGCCGACACACCGGCCAATCTCCGGTATGCCAAGCCAGCACCCTTGGTCTTCACCTCCAAACTTGAGCCGCGTGCCGACGCTGCCGCCCATAACGGCATAACAATCATCAAGAGCAATCCGACAAGCCCCAGCGGGCCATATTGAGTCAGCACCGCCAGCAAAAAATTGTGAGGGTCCGAAACGGTCTCAAGCGCCGCCCCGGTCTTGTAGCGCGGATAGAAATAAACAAAATTACCCGGGCCGACGCCTGTCAGGGCGTGGTCGGCATACATGTCGACGGACGCCTGCCAATACTGCCATCTGACAAGCATCGAGTTGCCGCCAGGCAGTCGGCCGTAGGCACGACCGTACAGAACCACCCCGCAGCCAACCACTACAAGCGTTGCAACGCCGAGGATCACCGCCTTTTTTCTGTGTGCTCTGAGCCGGTCGCCAAAAAGCAAGCTGAGCCCCAACAGCACCGCCGCAATCAGTGCTCCCGCTATTGCTCCTTTGCTCCGCGTAATTGCTAGACCAAGAATCAGCACCGCCAGCGTAATGCCGGCGACGAGGACCTTCCGGCCAGCAGAGGCGCCTGGCTTTCGTGTCTTGAATCTCTCGGCCAATAGGGCAAAACCGGCAAAGTACGCCAGCATTGAGAACGAGCCGGCCGAGTTGCTCGTCGTGAAATACCCGTTCACACCGCGCGAGTACAGACGATGCTCGAATTGCCAGTGAGCCAGAGTGTTGGGTTGAATGCCGAGCGGTTCAAGCTTGCTCTCCGGGGCCTGCTCATACTGCTCGATCTCGATTTGGTTGCTTACGAAGAACTGGTAAGCGCACTGATAGGCCGACGCGACGCCCAGACCGGCGATTACCGTCAATACGAGTTTTATCTTTGATTGAGAATCCAGGCTTTGGGCCAGCACGACAGCCATGAGAACCGGAGCACACAGCGTCACGAAATCAGTGACGGCGGCGCGCTTGTCCGCGGCCGCCAGGCCCGCTATAAGGGCCGCCGCAAAAAAAACCGCCAGCCCTGTCTCCAGACCCGTGAGCCGGTATATGAACCTCCTGCCCCAAAGACTCGACACGAGCCAAATCACAAACGAGAGTATCAATACGCCCGATACGCACAAGCTGTACACCCTGTCGCCCAAATTAATCGGCTGGTTCGCCAGCCGCGCACCGGGACCTTCGCTAAAGGTCGTGCGAAGGGCAATCACACAAAGACAGAGCACAACGATCACGTGCTCCAAAATCACCTGTCCCCTGCTCTTGCCGAAAATCGAGTCAGTCGCCACTTTTGTCATTTTTGCCGGTGGTTTCAAAAACAGCGATAATGGCCAATATCATGAACGTTTGAGCAAAGATTAGAATGGCGCCGGCCGAATTGACCTGATAGAGAAAAGTCGCGCCGAGACCCGTGCACAACGTCGCCAGATACAATGTCAGAACCGTCTGGCTGTCCGTCAGCCCGTGACTCTTCAGCCGATGACTGAAATGCTGAGTATCACCCACAAACGGGCTTTTTCCCTGTCTTATCCGCAGCAGAGTCACGCTGAAAAAATCGTACAGCGGAACGGCCATGACCAGCACGGGCAGAAAAACCGGATACCACGGACCACTTTGTGCCTCGTGATAATACGTGGTGCGCAGCGTCAACAGTGCCACCAGGAACCCGACCACCAAAGAGCCCGCGTCACCCATATAGATTTTGGCCGGAGGAAAATTGAACACCAGAAAACCCAGCAGGGCCCCGACAAGAACAACCGCCAGACCTCCCACAAAAACCTGCCCGCTGATAGCCGCGGCCGCGAACAGAATCGAACTCGCGATCACCGCGATACCGGCGGCCAGGCCGTCCATATTGTCGAGGAAGTTGAAGGCGTTAATTATCAGGACTATCCAACAGGCCGAAAGCAGTGAGGTCGCTATCCTGCTTTCTATGAAAAGCTCCACCCGAACCTCCGCAAACGCAGCGGCGGCTATCGCAACCACAAACTGAACGCCAAGCTTCAAAAACGGACCCAGACGCTTCTTGTCGTCCCAAAGACCAAGTGCGAACAGAACAAATGCGCCGACCATGATGACCGCGAGCTGACTGATTTTGCCGAGGAAATCAGAGGGGGCGATGTTGGCGGTCTTGACGATCCAGCCGAGCCGGCCCGGAACAAGAAGGAATTTTACCGACAAAACGGCCGCAATCATGATGGTTGTCACGGCGGCGAAGATGGCAATCCCGCCGCCAAGAGGCACGGTTCTGGTGCCGAATCTGTCCTTAACCGGGCGCGAAAGAAAACCAATTCGCTGGGCGAATACCCTTACCATGCCCGTCAGAGTCACTGACAGAATGAAAGAGCCGGTCAACAGAGCCAACGCGGATGCAATTATCGTTTTAATCGGCCTGTCTCCTTAATTCTCTGCTCCTTGAGTTTCTCAATCGTCCAAAATATCGTGACGCCGCCGTCGCAACAAGCTCACACCCACCGTTACCGGTTAACTATCGTGCCTCCTTAGCTGTTCAACCAGCCGCGTTCTGACCTTGTCGAAAAAATCGAAGTAGCACTGCTGTCTGTAATCGGGGTAAGTATAATCGAACGGACGCCATTGGCCCTTATCAAAAATCAATGTAACTTCAGCGTACACATTCTCGCCGATATATATACGATGCGAATAGTTCTTTGTTGAGGCCAAAACCAGCTTTGAAGGCTCAATTATGCCTGGGTCAAGATTTACCGGCCGCGGCAGGGCGAGCTTCAGTTCCGCCGCCAGGTTCTGTTCGAGCCTGTTGGTTTGGTGCTTGATTTGCGCGAGTCGGCCCGGATCAATCAGTTCTTCGATGCTCACGAACTGTCTGAGGATATTTTCGCCCGTTTGTTCTCTGTAATACTCCGTCTGGTCAAACGGCCAGACATCACTAACCAGGTCGGTCCTCCCCAATTCACCCTCTATCGCCTGTGCAGCCGCGCTCAAACATCGATCATCGGCGCCTAAAATGCCTGTTATCAGCTTCACCGGCCTTGGGTCTTTCAGCTCCCACATTGTCTGCTAACCTTCTCTGTCATTCCCGCGAAGCTTGTCCCTGCGAAAGCAGGGAGCGGCAATCCGGGAATAGGACAGGCTTCGGGCGAAGTCTCAATCGCATCATTTTCCGAAGACCTGCTAAAGGCGGCTTGATTCCTGGCCCTGCTTCTGCAGCGGTCACAACCCGGCCCGCGAATGACAAGAAGTATAATCATGCCTTTAACTGTTCTTTCAGTGACTTGACGAATTCAACGGTCTTCACGGCCGCCTGGTCAATGGGTACTTTTAGGCTTTCGGATTCGCGGCGGAGTTTTATCTCGACGTTTCCTTCGGCAACGGACTTTTTGCCGACCGTGACTCTGATGGGTATTCCAATCAGGTCGGCGTCCTTGAACTTGACTCCTCCGCGAACATCGCGGTCGTCCAGCAGCACGTCCACACCTCTGTCGAGGAGCTTCTGATAAATGGCCTCTGCCGCCCCGGTGACATCCTCTTCGTCCTGATTGACGCAGGCAATCAAGACCTCAAAGGGAGCGATGCTGATGGGCCAGATAATGCCGTCCTTGTCGCTGCTTGTCTCAACAGCCGAGGCAATGATGCGATTGATGCCTATGCCGTAGCAGCCCATGAGGCAGGGTTTTTCCACGCCATTTTCGTCGAGCACCTTGGCGCCCAGCTTGTCGCTGTATTTGGTTCCGAGCTTAAAGACCTGTCCGACCTCTATGCCCCGCCGGAACAAGAGTTTTTTGCCCTTGTGTGTATCGCCTTCGACCGCGTTTCGAATGTCGGCAATGACGACGTTTTCACCTTCCAGCGGAAAATCCCTGCCCGGCACTACGTTCCTTATATGGTAATCCGTCTTGTTGGCGCCGGTCACTCCCACGGCCATAGCCGCGACCGCATGGTCGACAATAATTTTCGAGACCTTATTGGCCGTCCCCATTGGTCCGGCAAAGCCAACTTTCGCGCCGGTGACTTTTTCTATCGTTCCCTCGTCGGCGAGTTCAGCATGTTTTCCGCCGAGGACCTGGGTAAGCTTCTCCGGATTCAACTCGTGGTCGCCCCGCACCAATGCTGCGATCACTTGCGGTCCGGCGGCAAAGATGAGCGTCTTAATCATGTCTTTGGGCTGTGTCTTCAGGAATGCGCAGACGGCTTCGATGCTGCCGATATTGGGGGTATGAACCTCCTCGGGCGGGGGGATGTCGGCGCCGGCCTTTTCTCTGGCGAGCGGGTCAACGGCTGCTTTTTCGAGGTTTGCCGCGTACGTGCCGTCCTCGGTGTGGACGATTATGTCCTCGCCGGATTCACAGGGGATGGTGAACTGGTGCGAGCCGGAGCCGCCCATCTCGCCCGACTCGGCCTCCACAATAACGTAATCAAGCCCACACCGCTTAAAAATCCGACAATATGTATCGTACATGACCTTATAGGTTTCATCGAGGCTTTCGGGACTGTCGTGGAAGCTGTAAGCATCTTTCATTATGAATTCGCGGGATCGGATGACGCCGAAGCGGGGGCGAAACTCATCGCGGAACTTGAAGCTGATTTGATAGAGGTTGACCGGAAGCTGCTTATAAGAGCTTATCTCGCCGGCGGCGATGCTCGTGACGACCTCCTCAGCGGTCGGCGCCAGGACATTCCATCGGCCGTGGCGGTCCTCGAACTTCACCATCGTCTGGCCGTAGTCAACGTTCCGGCCCGTCTTCTCCCAAAGCTCCATCGGCTGTACCGAGGGCATCAGGATTTCCTGTGCCCCGCTGCGGTCCATCTCCTCGCGGACGATATTTATGACTTTTTTCAGCGACCGCCAGCCTAACGGCAGATAGGTGTAGGTCCCGCTGGCCACTTTCCGCATCAAACCAGCCCGTATCATCAGCTTGTGACTTACCACCTCGGCATCGGCGGGCACTTCCTTCACGGTCGGTATGAACATCCGGCTGTATCGCATAGGCCATCCTTTATCTTCACTCAAGTCCCGGCAAATAGAAACCACGTTTATAGCTTAATGGACACGGGCTTGCAAGGGCAAAACCCGCCCCAAGCGGTCCGGCGGTGCACTTCGCGTTTGTACGTGGATTCTTTGCCCGTATCATTGCCCCCGTTTCTTCCCGATTCGTTTTCCCCCGTTGTCATTCCCGCGAAAGCGGGAATCCACTCCCCTCGTAAGCCCTGCACGACCATAGAACCCCAATAGCCTGCCTTCCTACCTACAAATATGAAGTGCACCCGCGGTCCGGCGGAAATGATCCTGTTCGGCACAGGGCAAAAATCTATTACCAAAAGTGTGATGGCTGTTGCTCCGGCTTCAGGTTCGGATAGAATAGATGCAATTGGACGCCGGTGGGTTGGCGGCAAGGCCCGCCAAACCGGCGGCCGAGGATAAAGACAGTGTAATAACCGTGGCAGCCATGAGCAAAAAGGCGACTGAAACCAGCCTGAATCTTGTGCGGGGCATGCGCTTGGGCAAGTATCGTCTGGAGAAATGCCTGGGCCAGGGCGGCTCGTGCGAGGTCTGGAGGGCCAAGGACTGCGTCGAAGGTTTGTGGGTCGCCCTCAAGATACCCTTGATGGACGTTAACGGGCAGCGCGACAATCAGGGCCTTTTTCACGAGATTCGCCTGGTCAGCAAACTAAGACACCGTCATATAATGCCTGTCAAGAACGCCGACATCATCGACGGCCACGTCGTTCTCGCCACGGAATTGTCCTACAGAACCCTGGACGACTGCTCGAGACCGATGTCGCTGCGCCGGATTGTTTCCATCGTTGCCCAGGTGCTTGACGGACTCGCATACGCGCACCGAAATCGCCTGGTCCACTGTGATGTCACCCCGGGTAACATATTCTTGTTTCCGCACGGCCGCGCGGCTCTTGGTGACTTCGGAATCTCGTTGCAGTTCAAGGGGCGGATGAAGACCATAGATGAGTACGGCACGCCGGGCTACGTCTCACCGGAGCAGGCTTATGGCCGCCCGACCTATCGCAGCGACTGTTTTGCCGTGAGCCTTATCCTCTATGAGTTCATTACGGGCGTGCTCCCGCGCTGGCCATTTCGCTGGCCGATGCGGGGACATAAACGGCTGCGCCAGCGCGCCAATACGGCGATGGTGAGCTTCCTGCGAAAGAGCCTCACGGTAGACCCCGACAAGCGGTTTGCCGACGCCGAGCAGATGCTTGCCGCACTCCTCGAGGCGGCGCCGAAGGACCTCAGGAAAAGGCTGACGCTGCCGGCGGATAACGGCAGGAAACCGGACTGGCGACAGGTGCGCCGCGAGACTTTTGCCAAGCGTTACGCCAAAGTATTTCCCACCCTCTTCAAGTGCACCTCCTGCGCCGAGCCCGTTGCCGAAACTATGATTGCCTGCCCCTGGTGCGGCAGCGAACGCAACCACTTTGACAGACGCACCACCTTTAGCCTCGTTTGTCCCACCTGCCGAAAAGGCCTCCTGCCCGAATGGCGATTCTGCCCGTGGTGTTACGGTCCAGGTTTCCGGTCGCCCAGTTCGACTCGCTCGCAGGGCGTCCGCTATAACAGCAGGTGCAACTACTGCAGCGCGAAAATAATGCGGTTCATGCGCTATTGTCCCTGGTGCCATCGCAAGGTCCGAAAACCGTGGCGAGTCAGACCCTTCCCGGAAATTTGCACAAAATGCGGCTGGTCGGTCGATACTGAATTCTGGGACTATTGCCCCTGGTGCAAACAGAGCCTGATATAGTCCCGGGAGCGAGAAACGCCGAAATGACGGTTGAATCGACAAGCGATTTGCTGACGCATTGTCCGTTTTGCTGGGGCGCCGCCAGCGACGTGGGCATGCTCCGCCAGGACAATCAGGACGCCTTCATTGTCGAGCCCGAACCGGGTCTTTTTATGGTGGCTGACGGAATGGGAGGGCACAGAGGAGGGGCACTCGCGGCAAACATCGTCGCCGAGGACTTGCCGGTCATGATTGAGAACACACTCGCAAAACTGAAATCCTCGGGACGCAGGGCCATAATCTCTCTTTTGAAGAAAACGATTGTCGAGCAGAACAGGCAGGTAATTCTGGAGGGAACCAGTGAGACGGGCTACAAAGAAATGGGAACAACGCTTGTCACCTCGCTGCTCAGGGGCGGACGCGCCTACGTCGCCAACCTCGGCGACAGCAGGATGTACCGTTACCGCAAAGGCCGGCTGAGACAATTTAGCAAAGATCACTCGGTGGTATCTGAACTTCTCAGCGAAGGAAAAATCAGGCCCGAAGAAGCGGAGAATCACGCTGCGGCAAATCAAATCACGCATTACGTCGGAATGGAAGCCGAAGAAGTGAAGCCCCACGTGCGTTCATTTGCGCTGAAAAAGGGCGACCGCCTGCTCCTGTGCACAGACGGCTTGACGGGCGCGATAGACGACCGCCGAATCGCGGCAATATTGGAAAGCCGGGCGGACTGCCAGGCCGCGTGTGAAGCACTGGTCGATGCCGCAAATGCCGCCGGCGGCCACGACAATATCACAGTTATCGTTATCGACTGGCTGGGACGCTCAAATCACCATCCTCAGAACACAGGGTCCTGAGAGCCTATACGCTGGCTCAAGCCGGGCCGGACGCTTTGGACTCTTACAAATGTTGGACAAACCAACTTACGCCAAACGGACCCGAGCCATCGGCTTCAAATCACTGCTTGCATACGGCCAGCCGAGCGAATATGATGGGCAACAACTGTCTGAATTGAAAAAACTCGTGGTCACGGAGTGCGAAAATGACGCATAAATTCATAAACGAAATCCAGCCGGGCGAGACAATCAACGATATTTACATTGTCAGGGAGCCGATCCTTCGCAGCACCTCCCGGGGAGATCTGTACATTGCGATGTTCCTGTCGGACCGCACCGGCCAGTTGAACGGACGCATGTGGCAGGCCACCGAAGCGGTTTACAAGGCGCTTCCGAAGCCGGGTTTTATTCATATCGAAGGAAGGAGCGAGCTGTACCAGAACAATCTGCAAATCGTGGTAAATACCGTCGGCGTCGTCGATGCAGGCAAGGTCCGGCTCGAAGATTTTCTCGCGCGGACCCAAAACGATACCGGCCAGATGTTTGAGCAGGTCAAAGACATTGTCGCACAAATAAAAAACCCGCAGTTGAAGGCTTTGACGGGCGAATTCCTGGTAGATGAGACGCTGATGGAAAAATTCTGCAGCGCCCCCGGCGGCACATCCCTGCATCATAATTACCTCGGCGGTCTGCTCGAACACACTCTTAACATGATGCGCGTGGCCGCGGCCGTATTGCCCCTATATCCGAAAGTGCAGAGCGATTTGGTGCTCGCCGGGATATTCCTGCACGATATCGGCAAGACCGAAGAGCTTTCATACGATATGGTTTTTTCTTATACCGACTCCGGTCAGCTAATCGGACACGTCATCAAGAGTCTGCTGATGATAAATCACAAAGCCGATGCGCTCGCAGCCCGTGGAACACCTGTGGATACGCAGATTCTGGATGCTCTGGGCCATATTATCCTCGCCCACCACGGTGAGTACGAGTTCGGCTCGCCGAAGCTCCCGGCAACGCCCGAGGCTTTCATGGTTTATTATATCGACGACCTCGACGCCAAGATGAATCAGGTGAACGCCGCCATCGAAAACGAGCTGAGCGATTCGAACTGGACCGGTTGGCAAAATTCCCTTCAGACCAGGCTCTACCGAAAGCGCATTGAATAGAAATGTTAAGGCTGGCTTGAGCAGTCGTGCCAATGCGATCAAGACAGGATGTCGGCAATGAGACCGTTTACACCGCAGGCGCCATGCCGCCGAATCAGAAAGGTTGGAGTTCGAATCAACGTAATCGGCGCAGTGGTGCTGCTGTGGGCAATTCTTGCGGCACTCTTCTTCATGTTTGGGCGCAAGCGGACAATTCAAAGCACCAATACCGGCGTCATTGAAACCAATCTGACCGCCGAACAAGTGTCTCAGGCTACGATGGCTTTTATCAATGACCGCGGGTGGTCGCACGTCGACGACCGTCTGCGTGACGGGACTATTTTGGGCCAAACACCCGCTCCGAGCAAGGCACTTCGCCGGGTGGTCACACCTGACGGAGACGAAATCATCTTTGAGTGGCTGACAGAGGCGACCGGCCCGGTGGTAATCTACATCACTGGGAACAGTGACAGCGCTGAGCCGGAACTGACCACCGAATTAGCGGAATACCTTGAGACCCGATTTGGTCGGAGACTTAGATGGTATTAGAAGGTCCGGGTCCAGGTAATCGTCAGCTTTAGCAGCGTCCGGCGGGTTGTAAGGAGGCGGCATCAGGTACTTTTACTTTGGGCCACATCTCGTTTTAGGACTATTCCGGTGAATCTCCAGACGCTTTCGAACTGCCGATGAGACATTAACTGCTTGCCGGCGATGGGGTCGGCCAGAATCACGGCCTGATCGGATACGCCGAGCACCGCCACGCAGTGGTCCGACAAGAACGCATCTCTGACAACCGCCAATGTGATGCCGGCGCTTCTCAATTCATCGAGCGAATTGAAGTGGCGATACCGGCACTTTAGGCCGTCGGCGCCGTAGCGGTTCTGAAGCGCTGCTTCGAGACAGCCCGGAAGCGTCCCGGCGATCGGGCTGGTGTGCGAGAGCACTGCGAGCTCCCCTTCGTGCGCGTGCAGGCCCAGCTTCTGCAGCGCCGTAACCGCCGCCGCCGGAGCGCAGGTGTAGTTGGTGGTCTGGAAGCAAATTCCGTTGGAGTCGAATCTCATCCTGAGATTTGACAGGTCGTCCTTAATGAATGCGGGAACCAGAAAAGGCAGAATTGAGAACCACACCACGACCACAACCATCAAAGCGCAGATGACGCACTTCTCGAATTTGCGGGGCAGGCGCGACATCGGCGTGGTCAGGCCCGTCGTGACGGCGAAAGCCAGTATGACAAACTTTGCCCGATGCGCCGTCATCCAGAGCAGCGGCGGAACGAAGGCCAGCGAACTTGTGCATCGCACTGCTATCAGCGCACAGATCAGCACGGCGGGAAGAATGTAGCCCAACACCCAATAAGGTTTGCGCAATACTGAAAATGTTCTTCCCAGGCCGATGCCCGCCGCGGCAACGAGGATGACACCTAAAGTTTCAAGCCAAGGATTCATCTTCTTCCATCAATGGTCAGCACAGCATTGGCGTCCCTGCTTGATTCTCACGTCCTTTCAATTGTGCATTATACCGCATCAGACCGGACAAATCAAGGAAATTACAGAGATTCAAAGATTTAATTTGCCACAAAGCATCGCCTCATGTCACGGTCCTATAAAAGCTCCGGTGTATCTCTTCTTACACTGAATGCCGAATGTCAGGGCATGGCCGCAGTAAGAAAGAAGGTTCCGCGTTGGGGGATTTTCAGCCGCATTGGCGGCCGCAAGCCCCTGTTTAATCCTTGAGACAGGCCTCAATTTATTTTGTAATTCTGCTGATTTTTTTGTTGATTATGCTGCCTCAGGATGTTAGAATTAATCCCGTTGAGCGTTTGTAAAGTGAGTGAGGAGTATGCGCGGATGTTTTTTGGCTGAATCCGCTTCTTATTACTGTCGGTTTGTAAGACGTGCAGGCTGTCCCTGCGTATTCTTTGAGGAGGACTTGAGATGACCGGATTAGAGCGAAAACTCGTAATTGTCTTTGTTTTGGCCGCCTGTATCGCTGTGTTGACTGTTCCTGCGGCAGCCGGCACGGCCTGCGCAGTGCCGGATAACGGCACGGGAACTGCCACGCTGCCCCCGGCAGGCTGTCAGTACACCAGCCCCGACGATGTCTTCAAAATCATCGAAGGGCTGCCGCCCGATACCACGATAGAGATGGAGGGCGTCCTGATGGACTTTATCTGCTGCTCCGGCCCTTCTCTTTGCGTGTCGTGCTCGATACCCTTGGACCCGTGCGAGTGCGAGACGGCCGGCGGCAGCCTCGGTGGGCACGGCCACTGCTTCGAGGCGACGCTGGATTTGACCGTCACCGGAACAGGATCGCTCGAGGGCTTCAACCGCCGTCTTTGGGTGCCCGTTTTTGGCGAGGTCCATACCGGCCCGCGAAACCCGGGCGACCCCGTGCAGGCCTTCGATACTGATTTCTTCCGCTTCCGAGGTGAGCTCTTTGGAGACCCCGATTTCTGTACCTTTCGCATTACCTGGGGCACCGATTACGGCCTGCCCAGTCCGGGCCATACTACTCTAACAGAGCTGCCGACCGGCAATTTCGACGTGGACAGCTTCTTTGATATTACCTACCAGATTGAGTTTGAAGGCTGCGCCGGCAGCCAATTGGACGACTACGCCGGTACAACAACTGAGACAATTCGGATGGAAACCGGCTTCGAGGAGTGTGCACCGATGCCCGACGGCCTGGCCTGCAGAACCTCAGGCTGCCCGGTCCCCAGCGAATGTGTCCCCACGCTGGTCAACTTCGACCCGTGCACCGGCTGGGTCACCGTCCTTGACTGCAACTGCCGCGGCCCGGATGAATGTCGTGTGGACATCTCCGGCGCCCCCGGCTTCAATTGTGTCGTCCCCGATAACGGTGCCGGCACCGCAGACCTGCCCCCGCAGGGTTGTGAATACACCAGCCCCACCGAAGTCTACAAGATCATCGATGGTCTTCCGGCGGGAACCACCATCGAGCTTGATGGGCCCTTGTATGAGTTCACCAATATCGTAAAGACGCCCGGCGGAACTCTGGGCGGCGAAAGGATAACCTTCGATGCCACATTATCGTGGGACGTCAACGGCACCGGCGACCTCGAAGGTTTCCATCGCCATCTTTCGATGCCGCTCAGCGGAGAGATGCACACCGCACCACGCAATCCCGGAGACCCCGTCCAGACCTTCGCCACGGATATGTACATCCTGCAGGGTGAGCTCTTCGGCGACCCCGACTTCTGCACCCTTCGATTCCGGGCCGGCGCCGACCTGGGCCTGCCCAGCCCCGGCCAGACCACTCTCATTGAGCTGCCTAACGGCGATTTCGCGGTGGACAGCTTCTTTGACATCACGTATCAGATTGAGTTTGCAGGCTGCGCAGGCAGCCAATTGGAGGACTACGCGGGCACAACCACGGCCACCATCCGGATAGAGACCGGCGGCGGGCCTGTCCAGCCGACCTGCATAGGCGCCTGCCCGTCGGGCTTTGCCTGCGATGACGCCATAGTCGTTAAGGGCGACGGAACCCTCGATATAAGGTGTGACTGCGTGCCCGTGGACTGCGAGCCGACCGAGGACGCCAGCGCATGTAAAGTAGCCGCCTGCCCAGGCGCCGAACAATGTCAGCCCGCCTCCGTCAACTTCGACCCCAATACCGGCCGAATAACGGTGCTGGACTGCAACTGCCGCGGCGCTGAAGATTGTCACGTCGAAATCTCCGCTGATCCCGGCTTCAACTGCATAATGCCGGATAACGGCGGCGGCACCGTTGACCTGCCCCCCGAAGGCTGTGAATATGTCAGCCCAGACGAAGTCTACATGATAATCGACGGCCTCCCGGCGGGAACCACCATCGAGCTCGATGGGCCCCTCGGTGGTTTCTTCAATGTCGTCAGCAGCCCAGACGGCAGCCTCGGCGGCGACCGCAGCACTTTTGAAGGAGACCTCGACTGGGACGTGACCGGCACGGGCGAACTTGAAGGTTTCAATCGCCACATCGTGATGCCGCTGACCGGGGAAATCCATACCGGCCCACGCAACCCCGGCGACCCGGTCCAGACATTCGCCACCGATATGTTCCAACTCCAGGGCGAACTCTTCGGAGACCCGGACTTTTGCACCCTCCGATTCAGGGCCGGAACCGACCTCGGCCTGCCCGGCCCCGGACAGACTACTCTCGTTAAGCTCCCCTCCGGGGACTTCGCCGTGGACAGCTTTTTCGACATTACCTATCAGATTGAGTTCGAAGGCTGCGCCGGCAGCCAACTGGAGGACTACGCCGGTACGACGACCGCAACCATCCGCGTGGAGACTGGCGGCGAGCCCGTACAGCCGACTTGCAGCGGCGACTGCCCAGAGTGTGAGTTCTGTGAGGAAATCTCAACGACCAATCCTGATGGAACCGTCAACATCTCCTGCAACTGCGTCCGCGATGCCGACCTCAACGGCGACGGCAAAGTTGACTTCAAGGACCTTGCCATTTTCGCGCGCCAGTGGCTCAGAGGCGCGCCTTAGTTCAACCGCATAAATATAGCCTCGTACGAGGGCAAAAGGGCTGCCGGCTTCGAACCGACAGCCCTTTTTGCTTTTACCTGTTAGCCCCCGCCACTTGTCCGCCGTTTACCCGCCGTCCTTCTGGCGGGCCTCCCTTGCCGGGGGCACTGCCATGCCCAGGTCTTTTTTCGCAATGTGAAACGTTGCGCCGCGGCAATTTCCCTTTTGTCATTCCTGCGCAAGCAGGAATCCACTTCACGCTGTACGCTGCCCGCTCTACGCTCCCCTTTGGTCGCCGAAGCAATCTCAAAACCTTCTTACCCCGCCAATTCATTGGCGGAGCCCGTTGCTGTAACCCCTTGCCGGCAAAGACATCCACAATTTCTCATTTCTTGATGGGCTGAGGGAACCAATGCCACTGTCCATCCTTTCCCTGTCGGGTTTCAAAACGATGTTTCTCTTTGTGAACGTACAACGAGAAGGGCCAAAATCTGAACGGACGGAATAATAGAGTAACTGCTATGTCTGCTTTCTCAAACCGATTATTTTTCATACCAGAGAGCGGCAGTAGTTCTGCCCACTCCTCTCCGGGATCAATCACACGTGCAACCTGATTCGGGTCAAAAAACCTATTGTCATAGGGCACTTCAGCTTTCACTTGTGTGCCATCGGGAAGTGTGAGATCACCAATGGAGCATTCGAACTTGACATCGCGAATAGCCAGATATCCCTCATTACGAACAACAAACATAGTGAACATCGGATTTGCTGGATCAAGAGCGACTGATGGATATACAAAAACACGAGGAGTAACTGCTATCCAGAGAGTGGCGCCCGCGGCCAGTGCTCCATAAGCGATCCAGCATCCCCATAAGACCTTTTTTGCAAGTTGCCTCTTTGGTCTCTGTGCATCGTCCTTGCTCGCCTTTGAAGTTCTCCAGGCAGAGCGGCGTTTAACGGTTGTGTTCTTCCTTGCTCCCAGATTTTCACCTTTCGCATCTCATCTTGATTTATAGTCTATTCATGCTTAATAATACCCAACCCCGCCCTCTTTATCAAACCAGAAAATACCAAACCACAACTCTCTCGCACTAATCTACGGCCAAGCGTAGCAAACCAAACGCGTGCTGGCCCGCTCCGGCGAGCGCGGCGCGGCGAGCGAGGCACCCGCACTTGCCGGCAAAAAAAACTCCGCTGGCCCATTATCAATTCGCTATTCAACGTTGCCCGGATGAGCGGCGCAGAGCGTCCATCTCCATCCGATGGTTTGAGATTGGTTCATAACAACTCATGGGGAATATCAGTGAAGAACTTTTTTCTTGCCCTGTCATAAACGAGTTTAGCATGTGAGGGGTCCGCCTCTAGAGACTCTAAGAACTGAGTAATGCCGCTTTTCAGGGCTTCGAAGAGTGCTTCAACTTGGACAGGTACCGCTGTTTTCTCCAGCTTGGCTTGGCGAATACTAGCGCGTAGTCGAGCAACTTCGCACTTACCCCAAGAATACCACACTTGCCTTGCTTTCCCTTCACGACTAAGCTTGGATTCTGCCTGCAACGAATGAATAATGCCGCATCGAGCCGCATATAGGTCTATAGGTGTGCAATGCAGACTTGGTCCAGGCCGGAGGTACTGGTCAACCCATGCCAGAAAATCGCACTTGGTCACATCCGGATGTGTCGACGGTCGATTAAGCCAAGCGAGAATATCCAAAGTGCTATAGATGAGAATGAGCGCCGGAAGGTGCTTCTTTCCACTGAGACTCATCTCGATTGCACTCGTAAGGTCGGCAAAGTGGCTTTCGATTGTCTGTTCGCTCATGTTTTCTTCAAACCCAACTATGTTTATATGGTTTCCGCATAAACTTCTTCCTCTGGCCCATTAGCCACATGAGTTGCCTCCCCTCAACAACCTGCATGAGCTACGAGCCCATCCTACAATCTTTCCACGTCGGCAACCCAGTTGCCGACACTACCAAACTGAACCCTGAATCCACGCATGCGCCGCTTGGCAGCAGCTAATTTACCCTGCCAAGCCCCATTTTCCCCAAACCAAATTCCCATTTCGTTCTTTCTCACCCATATCTCCCCAAACATTCTTGGCCGTCCGGCCCTTCACGCATTTACCCACCTGTCCCCGCGAAGGCGGGGATTCACACATCTACAATAAAGGCGTTTCTCACCCTCCAACTGTTGATTAAAAAAATCCGCCGAAAAATCAATTTTTTCCCTATCTCGTCAAATTCCCTGCTTGTCCGCCGGAGGCGGATTTCCCGGCCTGCATAACCTATGCTGGCCATTACCAAATGGCCCCGGGGACGCCACCCAAGGGCCCGCAGATGCCTCGCATCGAGAGACCCAATGCCAAGTCCCCAAAGTCCGGCAAACCCTCTGTGCTTGCCCGCCATCCTTCTGGCGGGCCCCCTGTGCCCTCGCTGGCCAATATCCCTGGTCGCTGCCCCAATTATCCCCCTCCCCACCCAACAGTCAACCAAAACTCTCCCCAATTTCCCTGCGAATTTCCCCTTTCCGTCCTCCTTCAGTCAGGTTCACAATGGGCGAACCAAGTTCGCCGTGGACGAGCAAAGGCCACTTTCGCAGATGCCCGCATCGAGCAAAGTGCCGCGCAAGCACACAATAGCTGACTGAACCTCTGTTCTCTGTGCTCTCGGTGCTTGCCCGCCGTTTACCCGCCGCAGGCGGGCTCCTTCTGGCGGGCCCTCGGTGGCAGACCCTCTTCGTGCCAATTCGTGTCTATTCGTGGCCAATTCCTTTGCCCTTTTTCGTTGACTTTTCTTCCAAAATCGGGTATAATTCCCCCCTGTTGCCCGCCAAAGGCGGGCCATAAGGCGGCAGTTTTAGCGGAGCCAAGCGTGAAATCAGCCAACCAACCCCAATCCGTCCTAAATAGTAAATCTGAAATCGTAAATAGTAGATCGCCCAAGTTCGATTTCTGTCGAGAATCCTCTACAAATCGCCCCCTTTTTTGTACAAACGAACCCAATTCCCAAAACACCCAAAATCGCCGCAACCCCTGTCCCCACAAAGGCTTACGAAAATCAAGGGCCTTCGGCGGGACCCAAAAACGAACCCAAACGAACCCAAAACGAACCCAATTTTTCGCTCGTCAGGGCCCCTCAAAGCCAAAACGAACCCAAACGAACCCAACCTGTCGCGGCGAAGCGTACCGCGAAGCCGGAGCAAACCCAATTTATCGCGGCGAAGCTGGATGCGAAGCCGGAACAAACCCAATTTATCGCCGGGGCCGTTGCTCAGGAATACGCCATCCGACTTGCAGCCTTTCTTCTTATCGTCTGGAGATTGATAATTCGCCCCGGCAGCCTATAATTGCCGTTGAAATGGTAGACAGAAACAAGATATATACGGTCAGCCAGATCAACTCGCTGATAAAGGAGGTTCTGGAAAATGGTCTGCCCGGCCGGCTTACGATAACGGCCGAAATAACCGACTGGAAGCTGCACCAGAGCGGGCACTGCTACTTTTCGCTAAAGGATGAGAATTCGCAACTGCCCTGCGTAATGTGGCGAAGCTCCTTCGCCAAGGTCAAATTCCGGCCTGAAAACGGCCTGGCCGTCCTGGCCACCGGTCATGTCGATGTTTATGCCCCGCAGGGCAAGTATCAGTTCTACGTCGATAAGATGATACCGGCGGGCACGGGCGCACTGCAATTGGCCTTTGAGCAAATGGTCAAACGCCTGCGGGCCGAAGGCCTGTTTGAAGACAAATATAAGAAGCCGCTGCCGGCGTATCCGCAAAGAATCGGCATACTCACCAGCGAATCCGGGGCGGCCGTCCACGATATCGTTGACAGCATCCATAATCGCTGGCCTTGTGTGAGACTGTTTTTGTATCCGGTGGCGGTGCAGGGCGAAGGAGCGGCGCAGGAAATTGCGGCCGCACTGAGGGACGTCAACCGGCGCAATGATAAGCTCAAACTCGACGTCCTGATAGTAGGTCGCGGCGGCGGGTCGCTGGAGGATTTGTGGGCCTTTAATGAAGAGGTCGTAGCCCGCGCGATTTTCGATTCGCAGATACCTGTGATTAGCGCCGTTGGTCACGAGGTCGATACCACCATTGCGGATTTGGTTGCTGATGCGCGGGCGTCCACGCCGACCAAGGCGGGCGTCGTGGCCGTGCCCGATATGTATGAGGTCCTCGCGGACTTGGCGAACAAGCAAAGCAGATTGATGGGTATAATCAAGGGCCGGCTGGAGCTTGTGCGACAGAGCCTGCGGACGATACAGGCCAGCTCGGTTTTCCGCAATCCGCTGCTGGCCCTCCGTGAGAGGCAGCAGCAGTTGGACGAGGCACATACGAGGCTGGCCGAGCTGACAAGGGCGTTGGTAAACCACGCCCGGAACATCCTGCAGGCAAGTTACGAGCAGATTGCGAGGATTGAGCCGCATCGGCTTCTCGCAAAGGTGACGGTCGATTTGAACAATCTGCAAAACCGCGCCGCAGCCGCTGCCAATGCGACGCTCAACAAGTGCCGGTTGCAGCTTACCGCCAAGGAGAATTTGTTGGCCGGGCTGAATCCGAAGTCCGTCCTGCATCGCGGCTACAGCATCACCACCAGAAAAAAGACCGGCCTGCTGGTGCGCAGCAGCACGGATGTCGAAATCGGAGACGTGCTGCTCACCGAACTGGCAGAGGAGAATTTGATTGAAAGCAAGGTGACAAGAAAGTAAAAAGGCAAAAGTGAAAAGGTAAAACTGAAAAGAAAGCTCGAAAGAGAAAATATGGCCGCAAAAAAACAAAAAAGCGATATTGAAAATTTGACATTCGAGCAGGCAATCAGGGAGCTGACCGGCATTGTCTCTCAGATAGAGCAGGGCCAAATCCCGCTGGCCGACAGCCTCGAACAGTACGAGAAGGGGATGGCCCTGATCAAGCACTGCCGGGGCATACTGCAGCAGGCCGAGAAGCGAATTGAAAAGATATCCGAGCCGGATGCAAAGGCGCAGGAAAACACTGAGGAAGGATAATACGTAGAAGTGCGTAATAGAAAAACACTAAGTACGAAATTCGAAGCACCAAACAATATCGAAATCCGAATGTCCAGATGACCAAAATGTTTGGGATTTTGAACTTGTGTCATTTGAGTTTGTTTCGAATTTCGAGATTCGGTATTCGGATTTACGCAGGCCGCGAGCGTGGCGGAATTGGCAGACGCGCCAGGTTTAGGTCCTGGTGGGCTTAGCCCGTAGGGGTTCGAATCCTCTCGCTCGCAATCCTTACGTGGTAAGGACTTGCGTTTTCTCGACCAAACAGTCTTTCAAAAGGATGTAAAGATATGGACAGCCAGAAATGGCGGCAGTGTCAGGTCAAATCCGGGCCGCCGCGCCTAAGAACTGCAGTCCGGATCAGATGAGTCAGTTAGTCCGTCGCAGTCATCATCCTCTCCATTGTCACATATTTCTGTCTGACCAGGATTCTGGGCAGGGTCAGAATCGTCGCAATCACCGGTAGGGTCGCTCGCATTGGCCTCTCCTGAGTCCGTGCAATCCATGTCGCCGGAAACAACCGTTGAAATCGCATCGGGCCGGTATCCATCGTCATCGGCATCCCGGTAGCAGGTTTCGCAGGAGTCACAATCCTCGTCTATGCCGTTGTCCACTATCTCCGTTGCCCACGGATGAACGTTTGCGGCTGTATCGTCGCAATCACCCGTTGGGTCACTCGCAGTGGCTTCTCCTGAGTCCATGCAATCCATGTCGCCGGAAACAACCGTTGAAATAGCATCAGGGCGGTATCCATCATCATCCGCATCCAGGTAGCACATTTCACAGGAGTCACAATCCTCGTCTATGCCGTTGTCCACTATCTCCGTTGCCCCCGGATGAACGTTCGCAGCTGCGTCGTCGCAATCACCCGTCGGATCACTGGCAGCGGCCTCTCCGGGATCCATACAATCCATGTCGCCGGAAACAACCGTTGAAATCGCATCAGGCCGGTATCCATCATCATCGGCATCCAGGTAACAGGTTTCATGAGAGTCACAATCCTGGTCTATGCCGTCGCCTACTATCTCCGTTGCCCCCGGATAAACATTAGGGTCGAAATCATTGCAGTCTACGGATGAGTCCCATCCATCTCCATCATTGTCAACAATAATTGATATACACGCCGGGTTCTCAGGAAAGCTATTGCAATCAACAAGCCAATTTGTAAGCAGGAGAGCAAAATCCCGGAAGTCAACTTTACAGTCGTAATCCAAATCTCCTATAAGCACATATTGACAATAATCGTCGCAGGCGTTTCCGCATTCAGGGTCGGATGCAAAAGGTTGCGCAGGACAATCAGAATCGCTGTCAGTCTGGTCCGGGTTAATAACGTACCAACAGTTGTCGTTGGGATCGGCAATGCCGTCCCTGTCAGTATCCACTGCCTGAGCCGGAACTGACATAAAAGAAAGCATAATCACGATTGAAAGGATTGTGAATTGTTTTGCCATTTTCATACCCCCTACCCGTAGTAACTTAGTCCCTATTCTTCTGCCCACAAAATACACACTTATTCCAGTTTCAGCGCTATTCGAATGAACCAATATACTGCTGTGAGCCTCCTGTTCTCTACAGGCAATAACGCCATTATACCACAAAACATACAATTTTCAAGGGAAAATTAGTTCAACAGGCATCATTCGCCGTTCAAGTCATTAGTTGGCCCGTCTGGCGGGACCGGCAGGCTATTATGGACATACTCCGTCGGTTTAGGTCCTGGTGTCCTTATGGACGTAGGGGTTCGAATCCTCTCGCTCGCAATGCTTACTTGGTAAGGACTTACGTCAATTTTGCTCCACTAATTCTCTGCCCTCACAGTCCGTTACTGTGGAGATTTGTGCCGAGCGTTGATCCTCAGGGTTCTAAGCGTCGTGCTCAATCCTCTCGTATTCAGGACAGCGGAACACGGGAACAACAGTTGCAAATAGTAAGATAGTCAGGTCCAAAACAAAGAAGCCGGATAAGAGACACGGCCAAAGTGCATTGTTTAATGAAATAAGACCGATCACAACGCAGAGTATACCCCCGAAGAGTGGAAAGACCGTGAGAAGCATTTCTTTGCCGTACCTGCTCACAGCCCCCGCGAGCAGAATTCCAAGAGGCATGAAAACCGGCGGCATAAGAATTATTGAGTTGAAAAGAGGATTGCCAACATAGAATCTGCCCGTCAAATACCCGCCAACCATCCCTGCAATGTACCCCGCTGCAGTACCTGCCAGTATTACGCGAATGCACTGCTGTCCACGAGGGGCTTTCGACGAGAGAAGGAGAATTCCCGCGGCTAAGATAGAGGGCCAAATTAAGAGCAACGATACCACCAGCCAGTTGTATTCCCATATGACGTCGAGCTTTCCAGTTGATGCAGCCCTGCGCACCCATTTTGACCTATCCAGAAAACTCGCCAGGAGAAACTTGTAGTACATGCAACTTGCTGATGGCAATGCCCTGTACGCTGTCGCCCGAACATGTTCGTCGGAGTCGTGGGTGAGCTTCTTGATTCTTGCTATGATTGCAGGGTCAGTGGAGCCATCAAAATAGTACAAAGCCATCCCTCTCACACGAGGCGCCTCATCGTCCAGGCGCCCGGCTACTTCAGTTGAGGCGTCGATATCGTGACGATATTTCAATACAAAGATTGCACTCTCGCGTACAGAGAAATCGTCATGAGTAACATATTTTAATAATTCCCTCGATATTCCGGCATCCTGCGGACTCTTTCGCTGCAAACCATTAATCACTCTCACCAACACTTCCTTCGAGTGGCTGTTTCGCAGCAAGTCGATCAGTTTATTTGTTGCCGCAGGATTCTGGTTTTCGGCGAGCAAATAAATGTAATACAGCTCCGTATGAGAGTGTTTTTCCAGAGGCTGCAATAGCTCAAGCAGTTCAGGCTTGTTGTACTTATTAAGCTCCCGCAACGGATGACCAGCGCGTAATCCTTCCGCTGATATCGCCAGGTCGACCAGCATCTTGCATTTGTCGCTCTCATCTCCGCCCATTGCGTCAAACGTCAATACATCCTTCACGCATTGCTCGACTATTCCCAGAATGTCCATTCCTCCTTGTATGAGCTCATATTCACCCAATTGGGTTGTCTTCAGAAATACGATGCAAGGTTTCCCGGCAGCAAATCTGGCAAACTCGGGGCCGCCGCAAACCATTTTGCCAGGCACCACTTCTGCAACGGCGGGGATAGGAAACTCGAGACTCTCACCTACGTTTTCTCCCTTGAACACATGATCGACGGCTAATCTGACCCTGGCGTTGACGCTGATAACAGTGGCTTTCACGACTATTTGCGAGCGTCGAGCGAGATCCCAGTAGTCCGGAAACTCCCTGCAAAATGTTCCTATCTGTGAAGCATGGCAAATCGTTGTTGAAGCGAAGAGCAGAAGGTATAAATACCCACCCTTATGCGGACCATTCGTATTTGACTTGGCTAATAACATTGCCGAATTTCTCCACGGCCATAATACCGTATTTGAATCAAAAAGGCAAGTTATGAACAACTCTCCAACGAGCAAAGTCAATTCCGCCTACCTAATTTACCACCTCTGAAGTCCACTACTGTGAAGGTCTCTCTTGGTTCTGATCCTGGCTGTGCACTTTCCCCAAACTTCTGGGGGTCTCACGGGGTCTGGATTCTCTGCCGGAGTTGCTGGGTCCGGGTAGTAATAGGAAAAGACCTGGCCTTTTCGATGGAGGTTTGATATTCTGACGCAAATGACGCCCAGACAGGCAGTTAAGCAGGCATGAATGTGAATGCCTGGAGATAGTATCCTTATTGAGGAGGTGTTAAGCCGTGAAAAAGAAGATGGTTACAGCAATGGTTTTGTGGGTTGTCTGCATTTGTATTCTTTCGTCGCAGGCCTCGGCGGCGGTTCGATTCGACGGTCTGACGTGGTATCATTCGGAAGATCCGAGCCGCCTGAAACTCAACGAGGACTATCAGCTTGTGTGGTATCCGCACCCAGCCGACCAGGTTACGGTAAAGCTGCCCGCAATGGATTTGAGCAGCGTCGGCGACGTCGCGGAAGTGGTTTACATTTTCAAAGCCGAAGGAATCAAAACCGGCGTGCCGGGGACCGACCCGACCCTGCTTTCCGGCACTGGCGACTTGAGAATAGGACTGTTCGACTCCAACGGCGGCGGCCATATCGATAGCGACAACACTGGCTACACAAGCGATAAATGGCAGAGCTATCTCGGCTATTGTGCGAGGGTCTGTCCCTGTCTGCCTGTGGGAATCGAAAGAGAACACAGTGACGCCATACCCGGCAAGTTCATGAAACGATCGAAGGACATGGGTGATGACATTAGAAAGTCGCTGGTTCAAAGAGCAGGCCCTTATACAAGGAGCAGAGACCTGAGCGGCTTCGGCCTAAAGCTCGGAGAGTTTTCGAAACTGGTTCTGCGCATAGAGCGCAAGACGCCGGAGATGCTGGAATTTTCCGTCACACTTAAAGGCACTACTTACATATACGAAGACGACGAACCTGAGCTGCAGCCGAAAAAGATTGATGCGATGGCCATATATTTTCCGAACCCGAACCAATACACGTCATTCACTTTTGCCGGCTGCCATTTTTCATGCAAGCCCTCGGAATCTGACGAACCGGCCAGGACGTATATCAGCAGACACAAGAAGAACAAGCCCGATTTGAAGCAGTAGGAAACAGCTCTTCACGACCAGCATGAAGATGGCGCCGTGTGAAGACTCCGCGGCGCCTTTTCTATTGTTAGACGACCAGCTGGTTGTGTCGATATCCGCCTCATTGGCCTCTGGATGCACGGTCGTTGGCGAGTTGGTCGGGACGGTCATAAGAACATTGCCGGATACGGTGCTTCCAGCTATAATGGATTCAGTGCCTTTTGTAGGACAAGCTATGAGCGGAACCGACGACAATACCGCAAGGCAGGAAGCAAACGAGGACCACCGGTTGGTGAAGATTCTCAAGAACACGCGCTGCACCAGAGTCCGGCGTTTGCTTGTGCTTAGCATTGTCTTGATCGCTCTTATGGGCGTTGCCCTCTGGAGGGCGACAACGCCGCCCCCGCCGCAGCTTAACAGGCCCCTGCTCTGGAGGATTAGGCAGCTCTTTCCCTGGTTCAGGAGATCTCAGGCAAGCAGAGTTGTATGTGGGACTAACTTGGCCGGTCTGTCTGGGGCATTGCGGGTTTACGCCAACGATTCCGAAGGAAACTATCCCCCGCCCAATAAGTGGTGCGACCTGCTGGTGGATTTGGACTTTACAACGCCAAAGCAATTTCTTTGCATAGACGCCCTAATAGCAGGCGACAGAGGCCCTTGTCATTACGCGATCAATCCAACCGCAACACCGAATTCCCCTCCGAATATGGTTCTGCTCTTCGAGACCAAAGCAGGCTGGAACCAGTTTGGCGGGCCGGAGATCCTGACCATCAGAGCGCACGATGGTATGGGCAAGGGATCCTATGTAGTCTTCACTGACGGGAAGGTCAGATTCATCAAGGCCAAAGACCTCGACAACTTAAAATGGAAGTAGCAAGGCAAAGCACTATCTGCATTGGGAGCTTATCCCTATGGAAGAGCAAGAGCGAAGAGTTGAGAGAACCAAACGAATCTGGTGGGCAACTATATCTTTGGTGTTTTCGCTGGCAGGCTGCACATTTATCGCCTTAGTCTTTTTTAACCATTGGCCCCACACTTGGCTGTTTCCGGATTACGACCCAAGAAATTACTCGCGTACCAAGGCCCCGCAATGGTACAAAGGAAAAATAACGCGGGGAGTAGTCTACAAAGCAGGCGTGTGGAAAGACGGACCTCTCTTGTTAATTGTGGCTGTCGAATCCGAGCAGGCCGACAATATCGACGTCTATATGGAAGCCGTGGGAGACGAACGCCTGAGCGGAGACGAACGCCCGAGCGAAGAGCAAACCTCCGACTGATTACGCCCGCGCTGACCCTTCACTGCCGCCACGTCATCCGTTCGAAGTCGAAATTGTATTTCTGCCTTATCTTGAAGGCCCCCTGCGTTTCCATACCTCGACAGTCCCACATCAGGCGAGCTCAAAGCCGCAGTTGTCGCAGAACTTCGCATCCGGGTCGTTCAGCTCTTTGCACGTCGGGCATGCCTTGCTCTTTCCGAGTGCCGCGCCGCAACTACTGCAGAACTGTGCGTTTTCTTCTGCAAGGTTGTTACACTTATGGCAGCGCACCTTGGCCTGGGGTACGGTGGTCGCTGCCTCTCTGAGTCCTTTGCCTATCGCCCCGGCTACGGTCTTGATACCTTGTTCGGTTCCCTCGGCCATGTAATTAAAGGCGTCCCTGGCCACAGGCCCTATTTCGGCGGCCTGATAGCGTGCCACCTTGCCCATAAACCCAAACATGCAAAGCACCGCCCCCACAAACAACAGCGGCATCCCGACAAAACTGCACCAGAAATACCGCGGCGGCTCAAAACTCCCAAAAGACGAAATCAGGCTGACAAATCCAATTATCAGAAGAACCAGCCCAAACACGGCCACGACCGGTCCGGCCACGCGAAAGACCTTTCGCACGCCGCCGTGTCCCGAATCGATTTTTTCCTCTTCCATAATTCTCTCCGTGTGCGACTAATTTTTCTGGCGCATTTTCTGCGGGTGTGTTACTCTTTGTTTTATAAGGAATTATGAAACAAGGAGAACGTTATGAATGACAAGATTAGTGTAGATGAACTGAAAGATGCGTTA